>ERZ894236.279-NODE-279-length-70479-cov-11.5464_pt1 | contig 70479 bp, 68 predicted proteins | sample MGYA00380297_ERZ894236 | MGnify/ENA primary metagenome ERZ894236 (study PRJEB32331, sample SAMN06328420) | human gut metagenome | biome: human gut microbiome; feature: stool | host: Homo sapiens | collected 2014-08-04 ... | reverse complement strand
ACCATCTACTGGCCGATTTTCCTCATGGCGCTCGACCTGCCGCTGCCGAAGCAGGTGTTCGGTCACCCGTGGCTTCTGATGAACGGCGGCAAAATGAGCAAATCGAAGGGCAACGTCATTTACGCAGAAGACCTTGTAGACCTCTTCGGCGTAGACGCGGTGCGCTATTTCGTCCTGCACGAGATGCCGTTTGAATCCGACGGCACCATCACGTGGGATCTGATGATCGAACGCACGAACTCCGACCTTGCAAACACGCTCGGCAACCTTGTAAACCGCACCATTTCCATGACAAACAAGTACTTCGGCGGCGTTGTAGAGAACAAAAACGTCGTAGAAGATGTCGATAACGATTTAAAGAGCGTTGTGCTCGCCACAAAGAACAGCGTGCAGACGAAGATGGATCAGCTGCGCGTGGCAGATGCCATTTCCGAAATCTTCACGCTCTTCAAGCGCTGCAATAAGTACATTGACGAAACGATGCCGTGGGCGCTTGCAAAGGACGAAGCGAAAGCCGACAGACTTTCCACCGTTCTCTATAATCTTGTGGAAAGCATCACGATCGGCGCGGCGCTCCTCACACCGTTTATGCCGGACACAGCAGAGAAGATCGTCGCACAGCTCGGCACGACCTTGCGCGCATACGATACGCTCGATACGTTCGGCGTTTACCCGAATGGCGGTAAAGTAACAGACAAGCCGGAGATTCTCTTCGCCCGTATCGATCCGAAGGAGATGGGCGAGAAGATTGCCGCTGTGGAAGCGAAGTACGCTCCGAAGGAAGAGCCGAAGAAGGAAATTGAGGGTCTTGCCCAGATCAATATTGAAGACTTTGCAAAGGTTGAGCTGCGCGCCGCAAAGGTCGTTGCCTGCGAGCCGATCAAGCGTGCAAAGAAGCTCTTGAAGCTCACGCTCGACGACGGCACCTCCACACCCCGCACGGTCGCGTCCGGCATCGCGAAGTGGTATAAGCCGGAAGACCTCATCGGTCACACCGTCATCGTCGTCGCGAACCTGAAGCCCGCCGTGCTCTGCGGCGTGGAAAGCCAAGGCATGATCCTTGCGGCAGACGCAGGCGAGGACGATGTGCGCGTCGTATTTGTGGACGGCACCCCGGCAGGCTCCAAAATTCGCTAAGGAAAATCTCTATGATATTTGATTCCCACGCACATTACGACAGCGAGCAGTTCGACATCGACCGTGACGAGCTGCTTGGCTCCGTACTGCCGCAAAAGGGCGTCGTTGCGGTCATCAATATGGCAGCCGATTATGAAAGCCTCAAAAAAACCGTGGCGCTCTGTGAAAAATACGATTATATCTACGGTGCAGTCGGCATCCACCCGGAGTGCGCAAACGACCTGCCCGATAACTGGCTTTCGGACGTGGAAGCGCTGCTTTCCCACCCGAAGATCGTCGCCGTCGGCGAGATCGGTCTCGACTACCACTGGGAGGACGAGTGCCCGCGCGAAAAGCAGAAAGAGGTGCTTATCGCCCAGCTGGAGCTCGCGAAAAAACACGACCTGCCCGTTGTCATCCACGACCGCGAGGCCCACGGCGATATGATGGACATTCTGCGGAAATACAAGCCGAAGGGCGTCGTGCACTGCTTTTCCGGCAGTGCGGAATTAGCACAGGAGACCGTAAAGCTCGGCATGTACATCGGCCTTGGCGGTGTTGTGACGTTTAAAAACGCGCGCCACAGCGTGGAGGTGGCAAAGGCCATCCCGCTCGACCGCCTTTTGACCGAAACGGACGCGCCCTACATGGCGCCCGTGCCATTCCGCGGCAAGCGCTGCGACAGCTCCATGATCCCCTACGACGCGGCGAAGATTGCCGAAGTGCGCGGCATCACGGCGCAGGAGGTTTTGGAAACCGCCTGCGAAAACGCCTGCCGCCTTTTCGGTATCACGCTGCCAAGCGCCGCAAAATAAAAGGAGCGATCATCTTGACCATCACGTATGAATACGGCGATAACCTCTACATCAACGTCACGAACCAGTGCCCGAACGCATGCGACTTCTGCCTGCGCAACAACAGCACGGGCAGCCTGTACGCGGATAACCTCTGGTACGAGGGCGCGGAGCCGACAAAAGAGGAAATCTTAGCCGACCTTAAAAAACGTGACCTCAATTCATACGCGGAGATTGTCTTCTGCGGCTACGGCGAGCCTGCCTGCCGCTGGGACGACATGCTTTGGCTTGCCGCGCGCTTAAAAGAAATGGGCAATTACACCCTGCGCGTCAACACAAACGGCCTTGCGGACTGCATCACCGGGCGCAACGCCGCGCCGGAAATGCACGGGCTTTTGGACATTGTGTCCGTCAGCTTAAACGCGCCGACCGCCGAAAAGTACGATGCGGTATGTCACTCGAAATACGGCCCCGAGGCGTTTGATGCCATGCTGCATTTTACGGCAGAAGCCGTAAAAAACGTACCGCATGTGGTGATGACGGTCGTCAGCACCATGCCCACAGAGGACATTGAAGCCTGCCGCAAGCTGTGCGAAAACGCCGGCGCCAAGTTCCGCGTACGCGAGTATATCTCCGAATAACTGCATAAAATAACGAAAGCAGAGTGCTCAATCCGAACACTCTGCTTTTTGTTTTGTGATTTTAGTTCAACTTAATCTTGAATGTGATCGGCTTATCGGACGTGTAGTTCGTCTTGATATGCAGCCCGTTTTCGTCGCGCGTCCACGCGGGTGCATCGTCTGTGCCGAGCACCGAAACGCTCTCGACTAAACCGTGGTACACCGTACCGGCGGTGTGCTCCTGCATACGCAGGGAGTGAATGTGGTATTCGCCGTTGTCGTTCGCCTTCAGTGCAATGGCAAAGAGCGTATCTCCCTTTGCCGTAAAGCGGAAATCCTCGCCCGTAAAGTTCTTTTTCACGCCGTCGGAAAAGCCGCCGTCCTGCACCTTTGTGGGGCCTTCGCCGAACGTCCTCCACACGTGCGTGTCATAAATTGCTTCGCCGTTCACCTGCATCCAGTCGCCGATTGCAGTCAGCACCGCGGTGTCCTCATCGGAGATGGTGCCGTCCGCTTTCGGGCCTACGTTTAAAAGCAGCGCACCGTTTTTGCTGACGATGTCCACAAGGTCGCAGATGATGTCCCCCGCCGGGCGGAAGTCGTTATTTTCCGTGTAGCACCAGGAATTCAGCGCAATGGCGGTATCGGTCTGCCAGAAATACGGCTTGATGTCCGCCATTTGCCCGCGCTCAATATCCGGCACCGCCGTGCCGAACATGTACGCGTCGAATTTATAATCGATGGCAACCTCCTCGCCCCATTCCGCAGCGCGATTATAATAGTACGCCGCCGCTTTTTTGAGGTACGGCTTTGCCGCCTCCTGCTGAATCCACCAGTCAAAATAGAGAATTTTCGGGTGATAATTGTCGATGAGTTCGCACGTGCGCACAAGCCAGTCTTCCATGAATTCTTCAGAGGGCTTGCCGTCGATGGCATCGAAATTCTCCGGGTCGGGCATGGAGGGCCAATAGAGGTCGTCGCGGTCCGGGTTTTGCGGCATATCGCTCTCAAACTTTTTGCCGTTGCTCATGAAGAACCAGTGCTCAATGCGGTGCGAGGATACTCCAAGCGTCATGCCCTGCGCTTCCACGGCCGCTTTCAGCTCGCCGACTATATCGCGCTTCGGTCCCATCTCGTAAGCGTTCCAGTGCGAAATATTTGAGCGGTACATCTGGAAACCGTCATGGTGCTCCGCCACCGGCACAACGTATTTTGCGCCCGCCTTTTTAAAAAGCGCAGCCCATGCGTTCGGATCAAACTTTTCCGCCTTAAACATCGGAATGAAATCTTTGTAGCCGAAATTCTTGTGTGCACCGTAGGTTTTGATATGGTGCTCGTAGACCTTGGAGCCCTCTATGTACATGTTGCGCGGATACCATTCGCTATCAAACGCCGGCACGCTGTACACGCCCAAGTGGATGAAAATGCCGAACTTCGCCTTTTGATACCACTTCGGCGTCTGCCAGCTTGAAAGGGACGCCCACGCGTCTTTGTACGGCCCCTTTTCGATCACGTCGTCAATGTTCTGCAATGCTTTTTTCATATCGATCATACTCTTTTCCCCCAAAAAGGAACTTTTCTCTAAGAGATTTTTCTCTTCCCCATTATATCAGCACGTCAGAAATTTGCAAGACAAAAGCCGACGGAAACCCGCCGGCCTTTTGCTGTTATTTGCTTCTGTAATAGACGTCGTTTAATCCTTTAAGCCACTTTTTGTCGATGCCGTCGAGCTGCTCCTGCGTGACGCGGAACGCCCAGTTGCCGTTCGGCACGCCGGGCACGTTCATTTTCGTGTCCTTGCCGAAGCCGTAGGCACCGGGCAGGGAGGAAACGTGCATCAGTACACCGCTTGCTCTTTTATTCATGGGTTTCTCCCTTCTTCTGCATAAATTGCTCAAATATCGAGACGTTATATCTCATAAACTTGTATAAGTACACCATACTCTACTGGGCTATTCAATGGTAATCTTACACAGATTTCAGGGAGAACTTTTGAATTGTACGTCATTCGATAAGGAGCACCACGGCGCTTACGTCGTCCTCGTGTCCGTCTGCGCGGTCTTTTACGGCGCGCTCCACAATGCGCTCGGAAAGCGCCTGCGGGTCGTCGTCCTCATAGTTTGCAATGAGGTCGCACAGCCACTCCGTACCGGAAGCCGTCACGCCGTCCGAGACCATGACGAGCATATCGCCCGCATCGAGGTCTTTTTCGCTGCGGGCAAAGGCGATTTCCGGCAGAATGCCCACGGGCACGCTTTTGGCTTCCAGATACTCCGTCTTCTTGCGCCTGCGCAGCACCGTGCCCGCAGCACCCGCCTTGCGCAGAGAGACGTGCCCCGTAAAGAGGTCGATGCACGCAACATCCAGCGTTGCAAGCGACTCCTCCCCGCCCTTTGCGAGCATGGCGGAGTTGATCATCTTCAGTGTGCTCTCAAATCCGATACCGGCTTTGAGGAGCGACTGCGCCATACCCGCGGTCATTGTGCCGTCCACAGCTGCCCGGCCGCCCGTGCCCATGCCGTCGCTTAAAACCGAGATATACCGTCCGCTGCCGTCCGTGAACGCCTCGGCGCAATCGCCGCAGAGAGACGCGCCGTTTGCTGCGTGCTGCGCAAAGCCGCGCTGCACGGCATAAACGGGCTTCTGGCACATTTGCAGCTTTAAGGTATCGCCCGCCGCCGTCACGCTCGGCTGCGTGAACGTGCGCCCGCACGCACCGGAGATCTCGCGTGTCAGCTGCCCTTTGTTGATGTGCACCCCGTGTGTGCGGCAAATGTTTGCTTCAATCGTCATGCGGCCGAATTTATCGATGCGGCAGCAGACTTCAATCGGCGTGAGCTCACGGTGGCGCAAGACCTCGCGCACCTGCTCTGCACTGTCCTCATCAAAGCGCTGGTACTGCTCGAATTCCTCCGCCATGTCGCCGAGCATCTGCGCTGTGGAGCGGAAATGTTCTTCGACGATGGCGCGCACCTGTTCGGCGCGCATACGGGCGCTTTCTTTTGCCAAAAGCTCGCGGTATTCGCCGTTTACGGCGTCTCTCAGCTCCATGGCACGGTTGCAGCGCGTCAAAAACGGCACATCAAAGTCGCTGCGTTCGATTTTGCCGCGCTCCCGCAGCGGATACGAAAGCCGCGAGAACGTTTTTTGCGTCTCGTCGCGATTTTTGCGCCAGCACACTGCGCATTGGCTGCACCCGGTGCAAACCTTCTCCGCCGCGCGGCCGTACACATGCGGCAGGTCAGCCGCCGCGGTCGTCTCCAGCTTTTCCGAGATGCGATCTACGGAATCCGATGCGCTGCGCATGGCTTCCGCCGTATACCGCAGACGCAGAATAACGTTTTTTCTAAGAGAATCGCCCGGCAGCCTGTCCCCGTGCGCGGTGAATAAATTGGAAAGCCGTCGGCTCTGCGGCAAAATCATGTATAAAATGGAAGCCGCGGCCACCTCCACCGCGCCGTAAAACACCTGCGAAGTGCTGTTCACCTGTAAGGACGCGATGCCGTTTGAAATGACGAACGCCACCGCCACGGCGAATTTGCCGAGTGGTGAGAACACGCCGGCCATCAGCCCGCCGAGGCCGTACGCGCCGGAGAGATACGAAAGCCCCGCCGTGGAGAGCCCCTGCACCGTGCCCGCCGCAATGCCCGCCACCGCGCCGCCCGCAAGCCCGCCGATGCGCGCACAGACGAGTACCGTCAGCACGATGAGCACGCGCCCGACGGAAATGTGCGAGACGGTCACGTTTGAAAACGAGAGCAGCAAAACACCGAGCGAGACGATAACAGCCGCCACGTCGCCGCTGTCAAACACGGCGGTCTCGCGGTGGGTCTCCAAAAGCTGCACGGTGCGGCGCAGAAAATACGCCGTGCCCGCCGCCAAAAACGACTCCGCAATGTACATGGCGAGCACATTTGAAAGTGAGCCGTTTAAAAACACCATGGCGATGCCCGTCGAAAGCAGCGGCAAAAACGCTGTGACCGGTGCGAAGACCGGGTGGTCACGGATGGACTTTAACTCCGACAGCGACCAGCGGATGGCCCCCACGGCGAGCAAAGCCGCGATGTAACGCGCGGGGATATCCACGGGCGACGGGAACAGGTAGCCCACCGCGCCGCCGAGGATGACCGCCCACATGGTCGAAAACGGCGCTGCCGCCGCGCCTGCCGCCGCAAACGGCGCGTATTTGCCGAAGACGAGCCCGCGCGCCGTTAAAAAGCCCGCAAGGCCGCCCGCCATCAGCCACACCGCCCTGCGCACATACGGCACGGTAAGGGCCGCGCTTATGCGGTCCCGCACTCTTAAAACTGCTTTTTCCTCCATTGTCTTTTCCGCCCTTTCCTGCACTTTGTCTTTTCTGTGCTACCATTATACGAAGCCTTGCCCGCAGGAAAACACGAAACAGGCAGGCGGGTTTTAGGATTGTTTTGTGAAAAGCACAAGGTTTCTGTCGCCGCGCCTTTCATGCGCATTTTCCTTGTCGGTTTCTCTTGCTTCCCACGTGGAAATTTACAGTTTTCCGGCTGTGCCGACTTGACAAACCGTAAAAAATGGCTTAGAATAGCGGTAATATCAAAACCGATGATTGGAAATAGTACCCGATGCAAAACGGCAAAGAGAGCCCCTTTCGGTGAGACGGGGTGCGGGCTGCGCGGCGAATGGCTCCATGAGGGCGGGCGGGAAAATCGCCCGACGTTTGGCCGCGTTAGAAGCCAAGCCGTAACTACGGCTGTAAAGCGGGCGTTTATGCGCCAATTTGGGTGGTACCGCAGGAATTTGACCTCTTGTCCCTTGTTTTAAGGGCGCAAGAGGTTTTACTTTTTGGGGTGCATCTGAAAAGTCAAAAGCTTGTCTATTCCACAAATACGGACGGTTTCTGCGTTGAAAATCCTCGGCAACCGGAAGGCTTCCTGCGGTTTTCGCCTTGAACCCGCCTCGTCTTTGCGAAATATCCTGCGTTTCCTTTGTTTTCAGATACACCCGTAAAAGCCTGAAAGTGCAAAATCAAATGAATCATATAGAAAGGTGACGTTACGATGGAATACAAATTTTCAGACCGCGTGCTCACGTTAAAGCCCTCGGCAATCCGTGAAATCTTTAAATACGCCGCTGACCCGAGCTATGTTTCGCTTTCCGCCGGCAACCCTGCGCCGGAAGCGTTCCCGTCTAAACAGCTTGCTGCCATTTCCGCAAAACTGATGGAAGAAGAGCCGATTTTGGCGCTCCAGTACAGCACAACGGAGGGCTACCCGCCGCTTTTACAGCATCTTAAGGAGTACATGAAGTCCTCCAAAAACATCGGCACCGAGGACGACGGCGTGCTCGTCACAAGCGGCGCACAGCAGATCATGGATCTGTTCACAAAATCCATCTTAAACGAAGGCGAAACCGTTATTTGTGAAGCGCCGAGCTTCATCGGCTCTTTAAACGACTTCCGTTCCTACAAAGCAAAGCTCGTCGGCATCCCGATGGACACGGACGGCATGAACATGGAAGCGCTGGAAAAGGCGCTTGAGACCGAAAAGAACGTGAAGTTCATCTATACGATTCCAAACTTTCAAAACCCCTCCGGCATCACGATGAGCCTTGAAAAGCGTCACCGCCTGTATGAGCTTGCCAAAGCGCACGACGTAATGATTCTGGAAGACAACCCCTACGGTGACCTTTACTATGAAGGCGAGCCGCTGCCGAGCATCAAGTCGTTTGATACGGACGGCATCGTCATCTACGCCGGTTCGTTCTCTAAGGTCATCTCCCCCGGTATGCGCGTGGGCTACGCCATCGGCCCAAAGCCGGTTCTCGCCAAAATGACCGTCTGCAAGCAGGGACAGGACGTGCACACGAATATCTGGTCGCAGGTTCTGTGCTACCGCTTCATGACGGAATATGACTTTGACGCGCACCTTGCGGGGCTTAGAAAAATCTACACGAAAAAGCGCGCTTTGCTCCTTGACCTCATGGAAAAGCACCTTGCGCCGTACATCACGTGGGACCCGTTCAACGGCGGTCTGTTCGCGTGGTGCCACCTGCCGAAGGGCGTTGACATGATGGAATTCGTACAGAAAGCGCTCGAAAAGAAGGTTTGCGTTGTGCCGGGCACCGCATTTTTGACGGATGAAAACGAGCCGTGCGACGCGTTCCGCATCAATTTCTCCACCCCGACCGATGAGCAGCTCACAAAGGGCATCACGCTGCTTGGCGAGACCATCCGCGAGATGGTGGAAAAATAAAGGATATCAGAGAGGAAAATCACCATGGAAAATACCGTAAACACCACACCCGAAACAAAAAAGAAGCGCGTTTTGAGCATGATTCAGCCGACGGGCATGTTCACGCTCGGCAACTACCTCGGCGCGCTGAAGAACTTCGTCGCGCTGCAGAACGACTATGAGTGCGTGTACGCGCTTGCCGACCTGCACGCCATCACCGTGCGCCAGAACCCGGCGGAATTCCGCAAAAACACGCTTTCCGCCTACGCGATGATGCTCGCGCTCGGCATCGACCCGGAAAAGAGCATTTTCTTCATCCAGAGTCAGGTGCCGGAGCACGCACAGCTTGCATGGGTATTGAGTTGCTACACCCAGTTTGGCGAGCTCTCCCGCATGACGCAGTTTAAGGATAAATCCGCAAAGCACGCCGATAACGTAAACGCGGGGCTGTTCACTTACCCAAGCCTGATGGCGGCGGACATTCTGCTGTATAACGCCGATTACGTGCCGGTCGGTGCCGACCAGAAGCAGCACCTTGAGCTTTGCCGCAACATTGCGGAGCGCTTTAACGGGCTTTACTCCCCGACATTCGTCGTGCCGGAGGGTCTTATCCCGAAAACCGGTGCGCGCATCATGTCTTTGCAGGACCCGACGAAGAAGATGAGCAAATCCGATGAAAACACGGCGGGCTTCATCACTATGCTGGATACCCCGGCGGAGATCATGAAGAAGTTCAAACGCGCTGTCACGGACAGTGAAGCCCGCGTCTACTACGGCGAAAACAAAGCCGGCATCAATAACCTGATGGGCATTTACAGCTGTATTACGGGCAAAAGCTATGACGAAATCGAAAAGGAATTCGAGGGCCGCGGCTACGGTGATTTCAAGACCGCCGTGGGCGAAGCCGTCGTCAAGGAGCTCGAGCCCATTCAGGCGCGCTATAACGAGCTCATCAAGGACAAGGCATACCTTGAAAAGTGCTACAGCGAGGCCGCGCCGCGTGCAGAGGCCATTGCGCGCCGTACTTTGCAAAAGGTCATGAAGAAAGTGGGGTATTTGCCGGTCGCACACTGAGCATACGGGAATTGACAATTTCTTTCTAAGCCAGTATAATGGACATGGAAATCGAAAAGCCGCAGCGGTCTGTTTCCGCGCGGCTTTTTTCTTGAGAAAATAAACGACCCTTTTTACAGAAAGGATGGATCCAATGGCAAAGCACATGGCCGGCAAAAATCAGCGCCCGTATTCTGCCGAAGACAGAGCACGCCGCGCCGCAAAAGCTGACCCGCGCAGCGCGGCTTCCGAGCTGACGCCGGAAACGCTGTACGCAAAGCAATCGTCACAAAGCGAAAAGCGCGTCCCCTCCTCCATAGAAAATCTGCATTTTACCCCGAAGTCGCCGAAAAACGGTCCCGAGGGCTTTGAAGAAACACGCGAATATCCCGCACCGGCAGCGCCGCAGCAGGAAGCGCCCCGCTCGGAGCGCCCCGCGCCTGCACCCGCTCCACGTCCGGAGCCGTATGAGGACGAAGACGACTACGAAGAGTACGAAGAATATGAGGAAGGCTACGACGATAAGCCGCGCCGAAAGCGCTCGCCCGTCGTGCCCATCGTCATCGTGATGATCGTTTTGGCCATCGGCATTTTGGGGTACATTGCGTACAGCCTCGGTGCGTTTGGCAAGCTCTTACCCGCTGCCGCCACACCTACGCCGGAGCCCACACCGGAAGCCGCCGCAACGGCAGAGCCGACACCTACTCCCACTGCAGAGCCGACCGCCACGCCGGAGCCGACACCGCCGCCAATCTATGACGACGGCACGGAGGGCTACATGTCCTCGGGCATTCTCATCTACAATAACAAGGGCTTTGAAATGTTCTACGGCAGCGACAGCATGGCGACCGCCTACGCCGAAACGCTGAATGACTGTGCAAGCCAGCTTTCCGGCACAAAGGTGTACAGCATGGTCATCCCGAATCACTCTGAATTCGGCGTGCCGGAGCGCGTGCGCAATTACTATGAGGAAGCTTCCCAGCGTGAGAACACCACGGCGGTCAACAATACGCTTTCCGCAAGCATCACCGCGGTGGATATTTACGATGCGCTGAACCTGCACAACAACGAAGACATTTATTTTGATACCGATACCCACTGGGCGCCGCTCGGCGCGTTTTATGCGTATGAAAAGTTCTGCGAAGCGGCAGGTGTAACGCCCACGACGCTCGACAGCTTCACGAAAACGTCCTCTGACTTCACGGGCTACCTTGCCTACGTTACGAGCGAAGACGTGCTGAACAACAACCCCGATACACTCGATCTCTACGACCCGAAGTACAACTACACATGCGAAATTTCGTATGACGGGCAGTATTTTGAGGAAACCGACAGCCTCAATAGCCACGACGAGAGCCTCGGCTACGCCATGTACCTGCACGGCGATATGGGCTGCGTGCGCATCACGAACCACGACCTTTCCACGGGCCGCAAGCTGCTTGTGGTGAAGGACTCCTACGGCAACGCCATGGGTCCGTTCCTCGGCGCAAGCTTTGACGAGGTACACGTGGTGGACTTCCGCTACTTTGAAGGCGACCTGCCGACCTACTGCACGGAGCACGGCATCACGGACGTGCTTTTCGCCGTCAACGAAATGGCCGTCAATACTGAGCAGCACCAGAATTCAATCCGCGCAATGTTTAATTGAGCATCGCATGATTTTCACGCATAACCTAAAAGACTCCCTCTGTCAGAGGGAGTCTTTTTTTACAAAACTTTCACCCCAGCAGCTCCGGCCTTTCCTCCAAAAGCATCTGCAAGCTGCCGTCTTCGTAGCGGTAGCTCATCACAACGCCGCCGGTCTGCGTCTTTTCGCGCGCTTGTCCCATTGCGGCGCCGAGTATGAACGCGAGCACGAGCACGGTCAGCATAACTGCCGAAAGCACGAGCGGGCTTTGGGTTCGGCGGCTTTGAAATCCCGCAGCAAAGCTCTCCGGTGTACCGGCGGCCGCACAAAGAATGTCATACGACATCGTTTCTGCGTGGGGAATCTCGCACAAAAGGCTTTGCACGCGGGCGACCTCACGCTTCTTCTCTGCGCGCGTGCCGCTTACCGCCCGATACACGCGGCGCAAATACTGCTCAAATCCGCTTTCAGGCTTCCTTTTCATGTTGCACCTCGCAGCTTTTCAGCACGTTCTGCACACCTACGGCCGTGCGGCGGTATTCCTCTTTCTGCTCCGTGAGATACGCTTCCGCCGCAGGCTCCAAATGATAGTAAACGCGCATGCGGGCGCGGGCAGCGTCCGTCATTTCGGTGCGGGAAGATACACACCCGCGCTCCTCCAACCGCCGCAGTGCGACGTACACCGAGGCCAAGTTGAACGACAAAAGTCCCCCGCTGCGCGATTCGATCTCCTGCACCATCTCGTAGCCGTAGCGGTCGTCCTCCTTTAAAATGAGCATGCACAAAAGCTCCAGCGGCACGCGCTTGGTGCTGTCGTTATTCGCCATTGTCATTCCTCCCCTTTGCATAAATTCTGTGATTTTATCCTACCACAGAAAATTTAATTTGTAAAGCACATTATTAAAATAATTTAATATAAAATTATTGACATGTAGAATTTGCTCTGCTATACTCAAGCCATAACACAGGCTTTGCACTTTTTCGTTATGGAAGGAGGAACCCATGAAAAAGCTCATTATCCCTTGCATTACGCTCATCTTGACATTTATCTTGGCGATTTCTGTTTCGGCAGAAAGCCTGCCTGCGCTACACCCGGCGGAGAACATCCAAACCGGCGTTACGGAGCAGATGGTCGCGGCGCTGACGAAAACCGTGCCACACATCAGGCTGCACCCCGCAGAGAAGCTGAAAACCGGCTTTTCCGCGGCATATATTACGGAGCACTACAACATTTGTGAGATTTCGCACGCAACGGGCGAGACTGCACTCGGAGAGAAACTGAACGTCGTCTCCTACCGCTTGCAGCCGAAAGACACACAAAGCGAAGCGCTTTTGCTCATCGATGAAGTGCAGGACGCTTCAAACGATGAAACGTTATATTTCACACTGCATTACGGTAATTTTGGCACCGGCGAAGTGACACGCGCCGAGGTCGTTTACCCGTAACCCCACAAAACGCAAAGCCTGTGCACATGCGCGCATAGAAAAACGGCACCGTTACAAAACGCGGTGCCGTTTGCTTTTATTGGGTTAGATCGACTTATATTCGTCCAAAAGGCTTTGGGCGAGCTTGGAGTTGACGACGGCGAAATCGTCCGGGGATTTGTAATCGAGCGTGCGCAAAACCTCCTGCGACTGGCGGTACACGGCCATTTTGGTGGTCTGGTACACGGGCTCCTGACGACCCTTGACGAACAGCGCGAAACGCAGCTCCTCCTCCGTTGCGGCGCAGAAATAGGCGTGCACATTGCCGTCCAGATTTTTGCGCACCACGGTGACGATGGCGTTTTTCACAAGCTCCACGGCGGCATCATCGAGACCGGCCTCGAAAATGAGGATTTTCTCCTTTAACTCCTGCGGGTTTTTCACGCTGCGCTTTTTCAGCGCGCGCACGGCGGGGATAGGCTCCGCGCCGGATACCGCGCCGGAGGGGCGCAGGCAGATCATAAACGCGTTCATCGGGTCATGGTAGATCATGGGGTACGCCATCTGCGCGGTGTAGCCGCAGTGGAGGCATTCCCAGTCAAACATGGATTCGCGCAGGATGTCGCGGCGCAGCTCGGGGTTTTCCTCCGCATTGACGCTTGTGTACATCTCTAATTTCTGCGTCTGGCCACAGGCGGGGCAGACAATATCTTTCTGTATCTTTGTAGACATCAAATTCACTCACTTTCTGCAAACGGAACCTGCCCCGGCGCAAAAGGTGGGCGTTTTTCCGCGCAAGGAATCAAGCAGACCTCAGGTCCGCCTTTTAACGTTCATTTTAAAGCGCATTATTCGTAAGGAACTTCTTCGCTTTCGTCTTTTTCGGGCTCAGTCGTTTCCGGCTGCTCGGCGGCAGGCTCTGCCGCTTCCACGGCTTCGTCTACGGTACCGTCCGGCACGAATGCGGCTTCTTCGGCTTCCTTTTCCTCTTCCGGCGTGGGAGTGTACTCCTGCACGTCGTCAAGGGTGATCTCCTCTTCTTCCGCTTCGCTGTCATCCTCACGGGTCAGGGCTTCCAGCTTCTCCACAGCGGCATCGATACGCTTCTGGGCGGCTTCAATGTCGATGCAGTACGGCTCCGTAACGGTGTTCTCAGCATCGCGCAGGTTGTGGTAGTAGTAGCGGCCGAGAGCGAGATAGGCGCGCTCCTCTGCCTTTTCCTCACAGCGGATAACGGTGCGCAGGCGATTCATGAGCGCAGTGCGGCGGTTCTTTTCCTCTACCACTTTCACAGCGCCCTGTACGGCGCCGCCGGCGGTCTTAAATACGGCCGAGATATTCTTCAAAAAGTTCATGGTAAAACTCCTTTCGGTCAAAACGCCAAGGCGTTCAGTCATTTCAAGTTTAAATACACCTTTATTATATATCAAAAAAGCGCAAAATAACAGCCCCAAAATGTAAATAATTCCATATAAATATGCAGAAAAGCGGACATCGCAGGACATTATAGGACATCGTAGGACATCTTTTGAACATTTGTTCCGTGTTCGATTGACATTTCGGAAATTTTTGTTTATGATGAGAGTTAACGAACACATGTTCTATTTTGAAACGAAAGGATCGTGACTGCAAGTGAACGATTACATTTCCTGGGGACAGGAGTATTTGGATGAGGCGGAGCGCATCAAACGGCGGCTGCTCGTCATCCGCGCCGAACGCGACTATGACATTGCAGGCGAGCAGGCCCAGCGTGTGCAAATGCTTTACACCATGTATTTGGAGTGTCTTGTAACAGGCCATGCGCTGCAAAAGCGCGGAAAGAGGGCGGTTTCGTGAGCGGATATAAGCCCCTTTCCGCCGGTGCACGGCAGGCGAAGCTACTCAGCCGCATCGGCGCAGAGACAAACAAAAATGAGCTTTTAGAAGCGCAGGTTTTGCTGCGGCGCGCCATCGGCAATGAGCTGACTGACCGCCAGCGCGACTGCGTGCAGCTCTACTACGGCGAGCGGCTGACAATGCAGGAGATTGCGGACGAGCTTCACCTGACGCGCGGCACGGTGTGCAAGCACCTGCAAAAGGCTTCGGCACGACTTTCGCACGCTTTGCAGTATTCCGCGCTCGGCATGCGTGCGGAGCAAAGCCGCGACCGATAATCCCCTTGAAAAGTCTCTCCGATTGTGCTACTATTTGTACAGACAACTCAGCATAGATCACAGCAGATTTATCTGCGGAAAGGCTTATACTATGGATTTGATTCAAATTGACGAAAACGGACTGCATCTCGTTTTTGAAAAGACGGAAGATTTCGGCTGCAAGCTGCTGCACTTCTCTGCGCTCCCCTTTGACGAGCGCAGTCTGCTGCACGTGCACGACCGCGAGACGGGCGGCTTGCGCCTGAACACCGAGCGATACAATCTCTTGGAAATTATGATTTCCGGGCAGAACCGACCGGGCGAGCGCCACGGCAACAAATACATTTCCACAAGCCCCGGCGACCGCATGAAGCTCGTCTATTTTGCGGACAAGCACAACGAGTTCGGCCGCAAGCTGGAAATCCACATGGAAGATAAGATCTGCGGTATTGAAACGATTTCGCACATGCAATTTTATAACGGCGTTCAGGCTGTACGCTGCTGGACGGACGTGAAAAATGTCGGCACAGAGCCGCAGGGGCTGGAATACGTTTCCTCCTTTGCCCTCACCGGCATCGAAAAAGAGGGTATGCTTTCGACCGACGACAAAATGCGCGTCTGGTACCCGCACAACGGCTGGCAGCGCGAAATGCAGTGGGAAAGCTACACCTTCCCGCAGCTCGGTCTCGCCCGCTGCCAGCCCGAGGAAATTCAGCGCTCCTCTAAGGTGATTGGTGCGACGAACATCGGCAACTGGTCTACAAAGGAATACCTGCCGATGGGACTGCTTGAAAACACGGAAACGGGCTCCAATTTATTCTGGCAGATCGAGCACAACGGCTCGTGGCACTGGGAAATCAGCGACCAGATGGGCAACTTCTACATTCAGTTAAGCGGCCCGACGGAAACGGAATCGCACTGGTGGAAGAATTTGCAGCCGGGCGAAACATTCACGACAGTGCCGGTGTGCGTGGGCTCCACGCTCGGCAAATTTGATGACGCCATGGGCGAGCTGACGAAGTACCGCCGCCTGATTCGCCGCAAAAATGCGGACAACGAGAAACTGTGCGTCATTTTCAACGACTACATGAACTGCCTGTGGGGCAACCCGACGACGGCGAAAGAGCTGCCGCTCATCGACGCGGCGCACAAGGCGGGCTGCGAATACTTCTGCGTGGACGCAGGCTGGTACGCGGACGGCTTCTGGTGGGACAACGTGGGCGAATGGCTGCCGAGTAAGGAACGTTTTCCGAACGGCCTTGAGGAAGTGATGGACTACATCCGCTCGAAGGGCATGATCCCGGGCGTGTGGCTCGAAATTGAAGTAATGGGCATTTGCTGCCCGAAGGCCGCGCGCGTGCACCCGGACTGGTTCTTCACACGCCACGGCAAAAAGGTGCACGACCGCAGCCGCTGGCAGCTCGATTTCCGCAACCCGGAGGTCGTGGAGCACGCAAATGAGGTCGTTGACCGCCTTGTGCGCGACTACCACGTGGGCTACATCAAGATGGATTATAACATTGAGCCGGGCATCGGCACGGAATTAAACGCCGACAGCGTGGGCGACGGTTTACTCGGGCACGAGCGCGCATATCTTGCTTGGCTCGATTCCGTCTTTGCCCGCTACCCCGACCTTGTGATTGAAAACTGTTCCTCGGGCGGCATGCGCATCGACTACGCGATGCTCTCGCGCCACAGCATTCAGTCTACGAGCGACCAGGAGGACTACCTGCGCTATGCGTCCATTGCGGCGAACGCGCCCTCGGGTCTGACGCCGGAGCAGAGCGCCATTTGGAGCTACCCGATGAAGGGCGGCGGACGCGAGGAAGCCGTATTTAACATGTGCAACGCACTGATGCAGCGTATTCACCAGAGCGGTCATTTGGCGGAAATTCCCGAGGAGGACTTCACGCTCGTCAAGGAAGCGCTCGATTATTACAAAACAATCCGCGGCGACATCAAGCGCGCGCTGCCGTTCTGGCCGCTCGGTACGTCGCACTTTGCGGACACGTGGGTCTCGCTGGGCCTTAAAACCGCGCACAAAGCGTACATCACCGTGTGGAGACGCGGCGCGCCGGACGGCCGCTGCACGCTGCCCGTGGATTTCCTGCGCGGCAACGAGCACGTAAATGTGCGCTGCGCATACCCCGCAAACCACAACACGAAATGCGCATGGAACCCGGAAAAGGGCACGCTGACGGTAGACCTCCCCGCCCCCATCTGCGCCAGAATTTTTGAGCTGGAATATTAAACCTGCGGCTTAATTGAGTATGGGAAAAGGTCAGGAGGACGTCAGATGGATAGAAACTGCGTAAACGGATGCTACGTCATATTTTTAGTGCTCGGCGCTATCAGTGCGCTTCTCTTGACCATTGCCGGGGCATTTGAAATGCCGTCTCATATGTTGACTTGGACAGCCGTATGGATTGTGGCTTCACTCGCTATAAGCATGGCAGTCCCGGGCGGCGGCGGTTTTGCCCTTTCCGAAGTGTTTACGCTTTTTTACTGTTCTCAATGGTGGAGCTTTGTGGCGGATGTTACCATTATGAGACAAAATCGCTATTCAAAAGACGTAAACCCTATCGCCTATATTGTTCCGTTTATGGCTGCCGTTACACTTTGGTATATCGGTTATATTATACGCTGCAAAATTGACGAAAACCGGGAAGCAAAAAATTCGGCGGATTACTACAGGAAAAAAGCGGAAGAAGATCCCCATTCGAAATGCGCACATCAGGAGGCAGAAGAAGCTGATACACAAGCCGATCCTGTGCAGGCAGTTGAAGTGATCGAAGCTGAGCCTGCGCCCGAACCCGTACAGGACACCGTGCAAAATCCCGATGCAGACGAAGAAAGACATCTCGCGGAAGAAGCGCGGCAGCGCGTGGAGGAAGCGCAGCGCCGGGCGGAGCGTGCCGCACAGAAAATGGAAGACGCAATGAAGCGCGCCAAGCTTGCGCAGGAGCAGTTAAAAAAGGCGCAGGCAGAGGCCGAAAAGCTCAAAAATCAGAACAAAAAGACGTAAAAAATCGCCCGCAGGCACGGAAAACGGTTGCCTGCGGGCGATGGTTTTTGAATTTTACTTTTCGATGTCTTTTTCGACGTTCTGCGGAGCAGTGGGCGAAGAAGCGGGCTGCACGGGCATCTGCACGGAAGCCGCTGCGGGTGCCGAAACGGGTGCGTAGGCGCTGCGCATTTTGGCGGTGGTGACCATGTGCTTTGCGCCCTTTGCCATGGCGATGATGGTAGGCACGGCACCGATGACGGCGAAGAGATAGACCTGCGCAAGGCCGCCGAAGTAATCGCCGGAATCGACATAGCCTTCTTTGATAAGATCCATCATGGCGCGGAACGCGGTGAAGAAATCGGTCTCATAGAACTGCGCCGCGGTGATTGACCAATCGGCCTGATACGCAAGGAAGATCATCAGGAGCATCAAAACGCAGGAAATGATGATGCCCGGTGTGCCGAGCTTTTTGCCGAGCATTTCGTAGCCCTTTAACGTGCAGATGGCCATGACAAGGCCGGAAACGGCGGCGACGTAGCCGAGCTGACCGACAATGACGATGACGACGGCGCCGATAAGCGAACCGATGAGCGCACCTACGATACCGGGCAAAACCTGCTCCTGCTTCTGCATTTTTGTCTGGTTCTGCTGCGCGGCGGCTTCGCTGACCTGCCCGAAGCACGGTTCACACAAAAGGTACGCGTTGCCGGAGACGGTGTAGGCGTCTACGCCCTCCGGGCGACCGCAATGCTCGCAGCAATTTGTATACCCGTTTGTTCTGAGGAACGTGATGAGCGTATCAAGCGCACTGTGCAGGGCCTCTGCCATTTTATCTTTATTGCCGGAGAGCTTCACAAGGAAATTGACGCGGAAACGCTGCACGGTACAGCCGCTCAAAACCTTATTCATTTTCTCGAGCGGTTTGAAATCCGCGGGGTTCGGCACCATGCCCATGCGCGAGACCGAAAGCGAAAGCATATAGTAGACGCGGTTGTTGGCGTTCGGCATAATGGTGACAGTATACCCCTGCACATTGCCGAAAACGCCCTCTGCATTCGGGTCATACATAAGGCCGTTCACACCGGCCGCTGCCGCAAGCTTTGCCATTTGACTTTTGTTCATATTCCAATCCTCCAAATGTTGTTCTTTACCTGTATTCTACTATATTCAGGTTGGTTCGTCAATCGGGTGGCGCAGGAAGTTTTTGTTGCCGAACTCGCCGGAATGTACCTTAATGGCGACGTTGCCGGGCAGCTTGCAATCGAGCTGCTTATACATTTCAATGACCTTTTCAGGGATGACCGTTTTTGTGAAATAAACCTTGGGTTTCACGAAAATTCCTCCTAAGAATTCGTTATGTACGGGTGTGACTCCGCATACATTTCTATAACATTAAAAGTTTACTTTAAGTCAATATGCGTTTTGGCTAATTTTGCACCGGTCAATTTGGTGTGTTCACCGGATTTGCAAGCAGAATGTTCAAAAAGTCTTTTCTTCCGGAACTCTCTGCGGTAAAATAGGGAAAAACGGAGCATGATGCAGGAAAGGAAGTATTTTGATGCAGAAACCGCTTGTCAGCGTTATCGTGCCGATCTACAACGCGCAGAACAACATTGTGCGCTGCGTGGAGAGCATTCGGCGGCAGACGTATGAAAATCTTGAAATATTGCTTTTGAACGACGGCTCTAAGGACGTGAGCTACCCGGTGTGCGAGATGCTCTCGAAGGCAGACGCGCGCATCGTTTTGATTGATAAGGAAAACTCCGGCGTTTCGGCGACGCGGAACCTCGGCATGCGCATGGCGCGGGGCAAATATTTGCAGTTTGTGGACGCGGACGACACACTGGAGCCGTTTGCGACAGAGCTCCTCGTCCAGCGTGCGGAGGATAACAACGCCGATCTCGTCATTGCGGCGTATAACCGCATTGTGCCGTACAAGCCGAAAAAGGAAGCGAAGCTTGACCCGCTTTTGCCGAATAAAAAGAAGCAGCTGACGGAGCGGCTGGCGAAATTCCAGACATTCGGCTTTCTGCCGATGGGCTTTATGACAAAGGAAGAATTCGCCTGCGGACTGATGCAGGAGCCGGCGAGCTTTTACTACGGCGTGATGTGGAACAAGCTTTACCGCGCCGATTTGGTGCGCGCACACTCGGACGTGCGGTGCAGCGAGGAAATGACGTGGAGCGAAGACCTGTATTTTAATTTGACGTACATACGCTATGCAGAACGGTTTTTTGCGCTGACCGCGCCAATCTACAACTACTACGACAACCCCGGCAGCGCGGTGCATCTGACGAAAGTGCGCACGGCGATTACGGCGCGCACGGCGCTTTTCAGCTACTACAAGGAATTATACGAGCAGCTTGGGCTGTACGAAGAAAACAAGCTGCAGATTTTCAAATACCTCATCTCCTCTTCGGAGGCGTGAGCGCGGAAAGGACGTTTAACATGGCATTCGTACTCGACCAATTAAAGCCGAACCAGAAATATTTTGAGGCGATCTGCGGCATTCCGCACCCCTCAACCGAAGAAAAAGCCGTAAGCGACTACGTATGCTCTGTTGCGGAAAAGCTCGGTTTAAACTACGAGCAGGACAAATTTTGGAATGTCGTCGTGCGCAAGCCGGCTTCTAAAGGGTACGAAGACGCGCCTGTCGTGATGCTGGAAGGTCACATGGATATGGTGTGCGTGAAAACACCCGAGAGCACGCATGATTTTTCGCATGACCCCATTGAAATTTATGTCGACGACAAGGGCGACATCCGCGCGAAGGACACAACGCTCGGCGCGGACGACGGTTACGGCGTGGCGTACATGCTGGCCGTGATGGAGGAGGATTTCCCCCACCCGCCGCTGGAGCTCGTCTTTACGGTGCAGGAGGAAAACGGCTGCAACGGCGTGGACGCGCTGGACGCGGGCAAGCTGAAATCCAGAAGAATGATCGGCCTTGACGTGATGGGCGAGACGGTGGAATACACAAGCTGCGTTTCCTGCTTTACGAGCGACCTGATGAAACTGACGAAAACGTGCGAGACGGAGCCTGCAAAGGGCGCGGCCCTCATGCTGACGGTTTCCGGCGTGCAGCCGGTGCACTCCGGCGCAATGGTGCACCCGGAGCAGTTCAATGCGATTAAGATCACGGCGCGTTTGCTTAATGCGCTTTCCGAAAACGGCGCGGCGTACCGACTTTCCACCATGGCAGGCGGCGAAGCGGAAAACTATGCGCCGGTGGAGACGAAAACGGTGATCCTCTGCGACGAGCCGGACGCTGTGAAAGCGATTTTAAACGGCGAGCTTGAGAAGATCGACCGCGAATTGCAGGACGGCAAGCAGAATTTGACGCTTGAAATTCGCGATACGGCGGCGAACGAGATGCTTTCGGATGCCGATACGCAGGCGATTGTCGATTTGATCTATCTGATGCCCTCGAACACGGTGGCAATCCGGACCGCGGGCGAGGAGATGACGGCGACGAACAACGTGGGCACGGTATCGTTAAACGGCGGCGCATTTGAACTGGTGATGTCCGACCGTGCGGCGAGCCGCAGCTTTAAAAACGGTGTGCTCGGACGCGTGAAGCGCTTGGCTGAACTCTGTGGCTTCACGCTTGAGACGAGCCTGCGCTATGACTCCTGGGAATACCAGCCGAACTCCTACATGCGCCGCATGACGGCCGACCTGATGAAAGAAGTGTACAGCCACGAGATGATGGAGACGGCGTGCCCGGGCGGACTTGAATGCTGCTCTTTACTGCCGCGCATGGAGGGGCTGGACATTGTGATGTTCGCGCCCATCGGCGAAAACTGCCACACGACAGACGAATACATGAATCTAAAATCGTTTGACCGCGTGTATGATTTCCTCAAAGCGCTGCTTGGCAGGTTGAAATAAATATTTATAATTTGATATAAATATTAAAAAGCACGCCCCTTTCCGATGAATTTCGGGAACCGGCGTGCTTTACTTATCTGCGATCTATGGTGACAACGGTGCGATAATCGGGGTCGAGCTTTTGAATTTCGGCCTCTAACTTTTGGGTGATGACGGCGTCGCTGTCCTTCACCGCGAACGGCACGGCCGCGTCGAACACGATATTACTGTGCGTAACGCCCCAGATGACGCGGAAATCGTGAATGGTGACGGTGGGGTACAGCGCGGTGACGAGCGACTGCACCTTGCAGTGCAGCGCATCGGTGCGGGCATCGCCGACGATAACGGGGTCAAGGTGAATGACCATGTGGATACCGAGGTCACGGCTGAAATCGCGCTCGATGTTATCGATAAGATCGTGGCTGACGAGAATGTCGTTTTTGGCATCAACCTCACAATGGGCAGAGGCAAAACAGCGGCCCACGCCGTAGTTGTGCACAGCAAGGTCATGCATGCCGATGATGCCGGGGTACGAGAGCATTTTCTCGGTAATGGTCTGTACGAGTTCGCCCTCCGGCGCTTGGCCGAGGAGAGGATCTGCGGTGCTGATTGTAAGCTGCACGCCGGAGAACACGATGAACAGCGCAACCGCCGCGCCCATGTAGCCGTCCAAATTCACGCCGGTGAGCATGGTGATGACGGCGCCGAGCAACACGACGCTTGTGGCGATGACATCGTTGCGGCTGTCCTTGGACGTGGCTTCGACGGACTCGGATTTGATCATTCGGCCGACCTTGCGGTAAAAGAGGCACTGCCAGAGTTTTGCCAGAATGGAAATGACGAGCACAACGAGGGCGACGGGCGTGAGGGCGTTTTCCTCCGGCGTGAGGATTTTCTCAATGGACGACATGCCGAGCTGAAGCCCGAGGAAAATGACGATGAACGAGACGATGACGCCCGAAAGATACTCGATGCGCGCGTGGCCAAACGGGTGCTTTTCATCCGCCGGCTTACTTGCCATTTTAAAGCCGATGAGCGTGACAACGGACGAGCCGGAATCTGTGAGGTTGTTGACGGCATCGGCCGTGACGGAAACACTGTGAAAAACCGTGCCGACGATAATCTTCATTAAAAAAAGCAGAAAATTTGTGACGATACCGACGGCACCCGCCACGCGGCCGCATTTGTCGCGCACGGCAGGATCCTCGGTATTTTTATGATCGCGGACAAAGATCCGCAAAATGAGATCGGTCATAACGAAAATCTCCTTTTGGTTAGCGGCTGAAAACCCGCCAAATATGCAAGCAGAGCTTGAGGAAAGCTCCTCAAACTCTGCTTTTGGGTGATTTAATTTTGTAAATCGGCTTACTTCTGGTCAAAGAACTCGACGATTTCGCCGCAGGGGCCAGTGCAGAACGCAATGCGCGCGGTGATGTCGGAAAGCTCTACATCTTTCGGTTCGATGGTGATCTCGTAGCCGGCTTCACGGACACGGGCGGCACAACCGTCGGTATCATCTGTTGCGAGCGCGAGATGGGCAAACTTGCCTTCCAGCGGCACATCGTTCTCTTCCGGGACGGGCAGCACTTCGATGCAGCTGTTGTCCCCGGTGGAGATCATCATGCAGGGGTATTTTTCGTCGCCCCACTGGCGCACGACCTTGAGGCCGAGCAGGTCGAGATAGAACGTTTTTGCTTTTTCAAACTGCGCATACGTCGGACGCAGTGCCACGTGGTGAATGCCTTTGATCAAGCTCATTTTGTTTTCCTCCCAAAAGTACATTTTATAAAGACAGGGTATCGAGATCGATACCCTGCTTGATTTGTAATTCTAAATTACTTTCTGTTGAAGATGGACATGATGTCGGAGAAAGTATCATCATCGCTCTTCGCGGAAGTTGTGCTGCCGGTGGTCGGCGCAGACGGGTTGCCAAAGAGGTCTGCGTCGCTGATAGCCGGAGCTGCGGGCTTCTGGGTCTTTTCGCCGTTCATGCCGTCGAAGCCGGTCGCGATAACGGTGACCATCATCTCGTCTTCCATCGTCTCGTCGAATGCAGCACCCCAAATGATGTTTGCATCCTCGCTTGCGCGCTCGGTGATGAGCTGAGACGCGACATCGATCTCGTCGAGGGCGATGTCCGGAGAGGACTTGATGTTGATGATGACGCCCTTAGCGCCTGCGATAGCGGTCTCAAGCAGCGGACTGGAGATAGCCGCAACAGCTGCCTGCTCTGCCTTGTCCTTGCCTGCCGCACGGCCGACGCCCATGTGTGCGTAGCCTGCATCCTGCATGATGGACTTGACATCCTCGAAGTCGAGGTTGACGATGCCCGGGATCTGGATGAGGTCGGAAATGCTCTGTACGCCCTGACGGAGAACGTCATCGGCGATGCTGAATGCGTTTGCAAGCGTAATGCGCTGCTCGCTGACGAGCTTCAGTCTTTCGTTCGGGATGACAACGAGGGAATCGACGTGCTTGCGCAGCTCTGCAATGCCCTTTTCTGCCTGATCCATACGGCGCTTGCCTTCAAAAGCGAACGGCTTTGTGACGATGCCGACGGTGAGGGCACCCATATCCTTTGCAATCTCTGCAACGACCGGTGCCGCACCCGTACCGGTGCCGCCGCCCATACCGGCGGTGACGAAGACCATGTCTGCGCCCTTGAGGGTAGCTGCGATCAGCTCGCGGCTCTCCTCGGCAGCCTTTGCGCCAACCTCCGGCTTGGAGCCTGCGCCTCTGCCCTGTGTATTCTTTTCACCGATCTGCACGCGGGTCTTGGCCTGCGAGCGGGACAGTGCCTGACGGTCTGTATTCATGCAAACGAGCTCGACGTGCTGCACGCCGGCATCTGCCATGCGGTTTACGGCGTTTCCGCCGCCGCCGCCTACACCAACGACCTTAATGGTCTGGGGGGTCTCTTCAAGCATGTTATCAATTTCAAACGGCATTTTATGTTCCTCCTTGATTTGGTCTTTAACCGTTAACGATCCGCACGGATCCGGGATTTTCATTCATCACGCCGCCTCCGGATTCAAAACGGTTTTCTCTCGAGCTTCGATCAAATCCGCCGGATAGCGTCCCATAAAGGGCCATACCTTTACAGTTCTTTACAGTCTTTCAGCTTTACATAGCTTCATACACTATAATTTATCACTTTTCCCGCCAAAATTCAAGATGAAAGCGGCAAAAAAGTGGGCCTTTGCAAATATTTTTACTTTACAGCGGTTTTCGGGAAATCTATGCTGCCGGGGCTGTTCAAATTACCCGAAAAACTTGTGAAAAACAGGGGAACGCTTCCAAATTTTACACGTTTTCGGCGTCGCCTGTGTTGTCACCGCTGTCGTCTGTGTTGTCACCGCTGTCGTCTGCTGCGGGGTCCGTAATGCCGTCGGTATCACCCGTGGGATTGGCAGTATCGCCGTTCTCCCCGTCGCCGTTTGCAGTGCTGTCTGAGCCGTCCGTGCGGCCTGCGGCATCACCGGGTGCGGGCGTGGCGGAGGCTGCGGTGCGGTCTTCCTCGTAAAACGCCTTATTTTTCTCCGGCACAACGGAAAGATCGATGGAGCCGACGGTCTCCTCGGTGATCTCGCCGCTCGTTTCCATTTGACGCAGCATCTCGAGGCCAAACGCCATTTTGTAGGACATGCCGTTCATGTTGCCGAAACGGAACGTGATGCGGTTATCATACGTCAGCGTAAGGTCGTAGGGGTTCGTCATGTTGATCTCCGTGACGTTCTGCGTCTCGTTTTTCGTCATCTGCTCCGCGATGGCGTTATAGACTTCTTTGACGGAATCATCGCCGAACGTGATCGTTTCGCTGGGCTTTGTGTTCGTGGGATTTGCCCCGAGCACCACAGTCGTGCCATCGCACGGCTGTGAAGCGATCTCCAGCACCTTGCCGGAAGCACTTACATAGAGATAACCCGCGTCGCACGCGACGGAAAACGCCGTTTCGGCGGGGGTAATTTCAATTTCAATGGTGGAAGGGATATGCTTTACGATCTTTGCGCTTTCAATGTACGGGAAACGGTGCTCAAGCGCTTTTTCGCGGCTTTCCGTTTCCAGCAGCACGAGGTTATCGCCCTCGTTAATGCCGCACACGCGGCGGATATCGGCTTCATCGTAGCCGGCATCTGACGTGAATGTGACGTTGCCCACCTTGAAAAACACGAAGATGCACAAAAGGACCGCGCCGATAACGACGACGCTGAATGCGATTATATTGAACAGGAGCAGCGCCCTGCTTTTTTTCTTTCTCATTGCGAGCTTTTCCGCTGCGCTGCGTGGAGTACGCGCCATGTTCAGCCTCCGTTTTTCACGTTTTATCTCTTACTTTTCGCTCTATATTCGGTATACGTCTGCGCCGAGCGCCCTTAAATTCTCTTCAAAGTGCGCATAGCCGCGGTCGATGTACTGCGGGTGCATCACCTGTGTTTCGCCCTGCGCCGCAAGGCCTGCGATGACAAGCGCCGCGCCGCCGCGCAGATCCTCTGCCGAGACCGGCGCACCGGAAAGCTGCGGCACGCCCTCTATGACAGCCACCTTGCCCTCTAACTTAATCTTCGCGCCGAGCCGGTTGAGCTCACCGGCATGCTTATAGCGGCTTTCAAAAATGTTCTCTACAAAAATACTGGTGCCGTCCCCCACCGCCGCCATGGTCATGACGGGCGCCTGCGCATCCGTAGGGAAACCGGGGTACGGCATGGTGCGCACGTGACGCACGGGTTTTAATCTCTGCGGTGCGCGCAATAATAATTCGCTGCCGGACTGCATCACGGCGCAGCCGGTGCTTTCAAACGCCGACAAAACCGGCAAAAGGTGCTCGCTGTTGACATCACGCAGAAGCACCGTACCGCCCGTAACGGCGGCCGCGGCCATGTATGTTGCGGCGGCGATGCGGTCCGGCATGACGGTGTATGTGCTGCCGTAAAGGTGCGGCACGCCTTCGATGACAATGCAGCTTTCGCCCGCGCCGTGAATGTGTGCGCCGCAGCGGTTTAAGTACCCGGCAAGATCCTCAATCTCCGGCTCACGCGCGGCGTTTGTAAGCACCGTTGTGCCCTTGGCGCGGGCAGCGGCGAGCAGCAGGTTTTCCGTTGCGCCGACGCTTGGGAACGCAAGCGAGACGAACCCGCCGCGCAACCCGCCGGGCGCGGTGCACAACAGGCAGCCGTGCTCTTCGCGAATTTCTGCGCCGAGCTTGCGCAGCGCCTCCAAATGCAGATCGATGGGCCTTGGGCCAAGCTCGCACCCGCCGGGGAACGACAATCTTGCTTCGCCGCAGCGGGACAGAATCGCGCCCAAAAATACGATAGACGAGCGCATCTCCCGCATGAGGCTGTGGGGAATATCGCAGCGGGTCATGCCGTCCGCGCAGACCGTTAAGGTATCGCCCGTGTGGGTACAGCGGCATCCGAGCCGCCGCAAAATGGTGACTGCCGTGTGCACATCGGACAGTGCGGGGCAGTTGTGCAGCACCGTTTCGCCCTCACAGAGGAGTGCCGCCGCAAGCAGCGGCAGTGTGCTGTTTTTCGCGCCCTGCACGGTGAGCTCGCCGCAAAGGCGATTGCCGCCGCGCACTAAAACCGCTTCCTGCCGGGCACAGCCCGCATGTTCCAGTTCATATTCTTCCATATACACACCCCGTATTCTGTAAGGCGGCAGAAAGCGCGCCTTTGGATACGGTCATAGTATGCAGCGGAAAAATTTTGGGGTATGTCCGCCTGAAATGCGTTTTACGGTTTACTTTTTTGCTTTTTCGCAAATGATGTTGTAAATGCGGTCATTTGCGTCCAGCACGGCCATGGCTTTCGCGTTTTTGCCGATCTCTTCGGCGCGGCCCGGCTCGGAAAGGATGGTGTTCACCGTTTCCCACAGCTTTTCACCGGTGAGGTCTTTTTCTTCGATCATCACGGCGGCATCGCGGTTCACGAGCGCCATGGCGTTATGGAACTGGTGATTTTCGGCAACGTTCGGGGACGGAATCAGAATGGAGCACTTGCCCGTGGCTTCGATCTCCGTTAAGGTGATGGCGCCGGCACGACCGATGACGAGGTCGGCGGCGGCGAGGCACTCCGGCATGTTGTCTATGTACTCGAGCATGCGAATCTGCGGATTTTCTTCTTCCTTTACACCCGCTGCGTGCACTTCGTCGAGGAATTTTTCATCGTGCTGGCCGTAGCCGTGGATGTGCTGATATTTCTTCTCTTTAGCGCTTTCACCGAGCATGTATGCCGCGGCTTTATTGAGCGCCGCTGCGCCGAGGCTACCGCCGAATGACAGCACAAGCGGGCGATCATCGAGGTTCAGCGCCTTGCGGGCGGCTTCGCGCTCGGCCTGCAAAACGGAAACGCGCACAGGGTTGCCGGTGAAGACGCAGTTATCTTTGCGGTCGAGGTACTTTTTTGCGTCCTCCACAGCGAGCATGACGCACTCCGCGTGCTTTGCAAGCGCTTTAGTCGTCATGCCGGGATAAGCGTTCTGCTCGTGGATGACGGTGGGAATGCCGAGCTTCTGTGCGGCGCGAATGACGGGGCCGCTGACGTAACCGCCGGTGCCGACGCAAATATCCGGCTTAAACGCCTTGATGATGCGCTCGGACTCGATAGACGAGGAGAACAGGCGGAACACGGTTTTGATATTGCGGCGGATGTTCTTCGCCGTTAATTTACGTTGAAAACCCGAGATGCGGATGGTTTTGAAATCGAAGCCCGCTGCGGGCACAAGACGCTCTTCCATGCCGCCCTTGTTGCCGACGTACAGGATTTCGGCATCCGGCTGCTTGGAGCGCAGATAACCGGCCGCCGCAAGCGCCGGATTGATGTGGCCGGCGGTGCCGCCGCCTGCAAATAACACACGCATAATTGAATACCCCTTTTACATTTTTTCTGTATTGGAATGCCGCGAGACCGACAGCAGCACGCCCATTTCCGCAAGAAGCATGATGAGCGCCGTGCCGCCGAAGCTGAAGAACGGCAGGCTGATGCCGGTGTTCGGGATGGTGTTTGTGACAACGCAGATGTTGAGGATAGCCTGAATGCCGAACTGGAACGTGATGCCAAGCGCCAGCATGGTGCCGAAGCGGTCACGCGCATGCAGCGCGATATATACGCCGCGCCAGATAAAAAGCGCAAACAGGATAATGACAATAAGCGCGCCGATGAAGCCGAGCTCCTCGCACACTACGGCAAAAACGAAGTCGTTTTGCGGCTCCGGGATGTAGAGATACTTTTGTCTCGACTGTCCGATGCCGACGCCGAGCAACTGCCCGGAGCCGATGGCGTAGAGTGACTGCACCGTCTGCCATGTATCGACGCCCTCCGGCGGGTTGAACGGATCAAGCCAGCCGTGGACACGGTCCATGGCGTAGGCAAATTTTGAGGAAAACAGCACGAGCGCGCCGATGGCGGCTGCCGCCGCGCCGCCGATGACGGCGAAATAGCGGAACTTTGTGCCGCCGACGAACATCATGATAAACGCGATGAGGCAGATGATGATGGTGGCGGAAACGTGTTTTTCCGCGATGACGAGCACGCAGATGAGGCCCAAAATACCGAAGAACGGTAAAAAGCCGTAGCGGAAGGTTTTCATCCTTTCGCCGTACAGCGCGATGAGGTGCGCAAACATCAAGATGAGCGCGAACTTTGCGATCTCGGACGGCTGGAATTCGACGAAGCCGAGGTTCAGCCAGCGCACCGCGCCGCCTTTGTTCGGCGCTAATTTTGTGCCCTTAAAGACGAGCACCATCAAAAGCAAAAGAATGGAGACGGCGAAAACGGGCAGGTTCAGTTTATGCAGCTGGTGATAATCGAACGTGGAGATGGCAAGCATCAGCACAACACCGGCCAAGGCGAACATCCCCTGACGGAGAATGAAGTAATAGCTGTTTCCGTAGTAGTAATACGCGTAGGCATAGCTTGCGGAGAACATCATGACAAGTCCCACGGCAAGCAGCACAAGGATCAAAAACAGCATGGTCATATCAAGGCCGAGACCCAAAGTGAAAATTCTATATTTGATGCGCCCGCGCCGTTTGCCGCGCCTTGCGGCTGCGGATGCCGCCTCTTCTGCGGGCACGGCGGATAACCGGCGACTTGGGACCTGTTCAAGCCCGCGCGCCGTGGAGCGTCTTGTCTGCGCCATTGCTGCAAACCTCCTTTTTTCAGTTGATTTCTATTTTATCCCATTTTCAGGCGTTTAGCAGCCGAACACCGCCAAAAGTACGCCGATGATACCGGTAAAAAGTGTAACGCCGCTGAACACGAAGCAAATCTTATTCTCGTTCCAGCCGCACATTTCAAAGTGGTGGTGGATCGGCGCCATTTTGAAAATGCGTTTGCCGTGCGAAATTTTAAAGTATGTAACCTGTAAGACAACAGAGAGAATCTCTACAATATAGATAATACCGATGAGGATGAGCAGAATCGGCATATCCACGCCGAACGCCAGCGCGCACACTGCGCCGCCGAGGAACAGCGAACCTGTATCGCCCATGAAGACCTTAGCCGGGTTGGCGTTCCAGAACAGGAAGCCGATCATCGCACCGACGATGGCCGCCGCGTAAAGTGAAAGCCCCACGCGGTTTAAAAGCATCGCGATAACAGAGAAGACGAGTGCGACGACGAGCGTGACGGACGTATTAAGGCCGTCGATGCCGTCTGTGAAGTTCACGGCGTTGACCATGCCGACGATGAAGACGGCCGCCAGAATGTAGTAGAAGAAGCCGAGGTCAACGGAGCCAAGGAACGGGATAACCGTTTCGGTGGTGCCGCCCGCAAGTGCGACGGAAAGCAGGTAGGCGCCGACGATGATGAACTGCAAAATGAGCTTTTGAATCTCGGTGAGACCGAGGTTGCGATGCTTTTTGATGCTGATGTAATCATCTAAAAAACCGACGATACCAAAGCCCACCGCCATGAGCGCACCCGCCACGACCTTGACAAGCATGAGCTGCGTTTCCGCGCCGCCGTTCAGCCACAAAAATGCGATGCAGATGACCGCCGCGACGGAGCTGCCGATGATGAACATGATGCCGCCCATGGTGGGCGTGCCCTGTTTATTTTTATGCCAGCTGGGGCCGACCTCTCGAATGGTCTGGCCAAATTTAATCTTGTGCAGAAACGGCACCATGAAGTAGCCGAGCAGCCCTGTGATGACCGCCGCAATGACGATTGCAAGGCAATACAGTACAATATCCATACGTTATGAACTTCCTTTCCTACCCTCTCAATGTATGTTTTTACTCTTCGCTGTTCGTTGAGGTGTTGCCCGCCGCTTCGACGCCGCCGGAGCTGACAAACGAAATGCGGATGACGGAGCCGCGCTTGACCTTGGTGCCCTCTGCGATATCCTGACTTTGTGCGTAGCCGGAATCGCCGTCGCCCACAACGAGCACCTGCACATCGGCAAGGCCCGCCAAGTAGCGGCAAGTATCGATGTCATAGCCGATGAATCTCGGTACCTCCACATACGTTTCGGGATCCGGCTCTTCGGTGTAAAGCGCGACCATGCCTTCCTTCGGGATAGATGCACCCGGAGACGGCACCTGCACCGTGACGAGCGCGTCGTCTTCGGCGTCGCCGACAACCGTGCCGCTGAAGCCCTGCTCTTCCAGATGGCTTTTCGCTTCTGCCATAGTCATGCCAATGACGTTCGGCGCGGTGGCGGAGAGGTTTTCATATTCCGATTCCGTATACTGCGGGTCTACGCCGAGGTACGGGAGCACCTCTTCCATGATGGCAGCGAAGATCGGGCCGGCCTGCGTGCCGCCGGACGCGCCGCCGATCTGCGGCTCGTCGTAGAAAACGAGCAAGGCGTACTGCGGGTCATCTGCCGGGGCGTAGCCGCCGTAGGAAACGACGTACTGCATGCCGCGGTCGTTGCCCTCTGCCAGATCCTGATAATACAGTGCGACTTTTTCGGACGTACCGGTCTTACCCGCCACGCGATAACCGGCGACATAGCCGTTTTTGCCGCTTTCGCTTGTGGCATTTTTCTGAAGAATGGCCGTCATGCGCTTGGAGACATCTTCGGAGATGACCTGACGCTTGTAGCTTGTATCGGTCGTTTTGACAATGTTGCCGTCACTGTCCAGCATGCGGTCTACGACGTGCGGCTGCACAAGATAACCGCCGTTTGCAACAGCCGCAATGGCCGTGATCATCTGAATCGGTGTGACAGAAAAGTTCTGGCCGAACGAAGACGTTGCAAGCTCGACGATATTGAGCTCGTCTTCGCTAAAATAAAGGCTGTCTGCTTCGCCGGGCAGGTCGATGCCCGTGCGCTGCGTAAAGCCGAAGGCTTCAAAGAAATTGAAGAACGTGCGGCGGCCCATTTTCTGACCCAGCCAGATCATGTACGGGTTGCAGGAATTGCAGATGCCGTCCACCAGCGTTTCCGTGCCGTGACCGGCGTGGTACCAACAGCTGATGGGGTCGATGGTGGGATCATCAAACACCCACTGACCGGTGCAGGTGTACGTGGAATCTTCAGAAGCCACGCCGGATTCCATCGCCATGGAGCCCGTGACCATTTTGAAAACGGAACCGGGGTAGTACGTATCGCTGACGGCCTTGTTTCGCCACTGCTTGTTCTGCGCTTCGGCCCACATTTGGTCGGTGAGCTCGTCGCGCAGTGCGGTGACATCAATGCGCTCGTAATCCGCAAGGGCCTTTTTCGCTTCCGCGCGCGCCTCGTCGGTCTCGGCGTTATCGATGGCGAGCTGCAGGGTATTCAGCTCCTGCTGCTCCTTTTCCTGTGCTTTTTTCAGCGCGTCTTCCACCTTTTCCGGGATGGCGTCTTCAGCCTCCTGCGAAATGGTAAACGGGTCGTTCGGGTCGTAGTCGCCCTTCGTGGAAAGCGCCAAAATGGCGCCGGTCTTGACATTCATCAGAACGGCCGTGCCGCCCTCCAGCGCGCCGCAGGCCTCAAGACCCGCCTGCAGGTGCTTTTCTACGATGCTCTGTGCGGTCTCGTCGATCGTCAACACAAGGTCGTAGCCATCCTGCGCCTGCACGTATTGGTCGTATTGGAACGGCATATCGTCGCCCTGTGCGTTCTTCGCGCTGACAAGGCGGCCCGCCGTGCCGGTGAGCTCGCTGTCGTATTCCGTTTCAACGCCCGCAAGGCCCTGATTATCCGTGCCCGTGAAGCCGAGCACCGTAGAAGCCGTGGTGCCGTAGGGATAATAGCGCTTGTAGTCTTCCATCAGCGTGATGCCGCGGCCGATTTTTTCGTCCTTGATATACTGCACGATCTCATCGCGCACCTCGGTCTCCACCTTGCGCTTAACATAGACAAAGTAGCTGTTCTGCTGTGCTTTTTTCAGGACGGCGTCGTAATCGAGCCCTAAAATTTCGGAAAGGCCCTTTGCAATCTTCACGTCGTCGCCTTCGTCGATGTAGTTCGGCTCCAAGGCGACCGTCCACACGCTGGCGCTCTGCGCCAAGACCTTTGTGCCCGTGGCGTCGTAAATGGTGCCGCGCGAGGGCGTAAGCTGCGTGGATTGCAAACTCTGGTCAACCGCATCGGTCTTTAAGGTTTCGCCGTTGACAAGCTGCAGGCGGACAAGGTTTGTGATAACGGCGCCAAACCCGAGCACCAGCACAAAGCCCACGATGACCATTGTGCGCTGCCAGACGCCGGAACGATTTGATTTTGCCATGTAAAAAATGCCGTCCTTTCTGCTGCGCCCTTCATTCGCAGCCAAAAGTTGCCGTATACCGAAAAATGAGAGTTAAGAATAAACTCTCAACTCTCCTCTCAAATTCCCCTCTGCCGGGGGCCGCATAACCCATTTGTATTCTTTCATGCCGCAAAATAGCAGCGTATCCGCAAAAAATTCGTATGTATAAAGGCTAAATCAGGAAAAGAGCGACTGCAAGACCTGCCAGATACGGTCCAACAGGTTCGGTGTCTTTTCGGCCTGCACTACGGTGCCCTCATCATCCTGCGTGAGGCTGATGTAGGAGGTCTGCCCGTCCGCTACCTTTTCCATACCGAGCTTTTCGCGCGCGATCTGCTCGATCTCCTCCGTGTTAAGCTTGGAGGCCGCCTGCATTTCGAGCTGAATGGCAATGCTTTTCTCCTGCGAAAGGCTCTCGTTCGCCGTGTTGATCTCATCGGTGAGCTCCGTGAGCTGCACCTGACTGAACACCACCGCACCGATGGCGCCGACGATGACCAGCACCACCGCAAGATTCATGAGCATTTTGACCGTATTTGCACTGTGTCTGTGACTGCGGCGCAGCTGTTTTTCATCCAGCTTCACCACATTGTTTTTCTGTTTTTGTTTTTGGGGCGCTTTCGGCTCCGGAAGCTTCGGTGCCGCGCTGCCGTGATCTCTGCTGTCGAAAAGATCAAAATCGTATGCGTTTGATGTAGATGCCATATTGTTTCCTCCTTTCGGAAACTTATCCCAACAAATTCAGCTGTATTCTCTCCGGGATACCCTAATTTTTCAAAATCTCACAGTTTTTCAATAACGCGCAACCTTGCGCTGCGGGCGCGCGGATTTTCGCGAAGCTCTTCCTCACTCGGCGCAAGACCCTTTTTGTAGATGAGCTTGCCCTTCGGCTTGTTGCCGCACACGCACACGGGGAAATCCTTCGGGCAGGTGCAGCCCTCGCACCACTTGTTCATCTGCTGCTTGACGATACGGTCTTCAAGCGAATGGAACGTGATGACAGAAAGCCTGCCGCCGGACTTTAACAGCCCGAACGCCGCCGTAAGACCCTTTTTGAGCGCGTCCAGCTCGCCGTTTACCGCAATGCGCAGCGCCTGAAACGTTCTTCTGGCCGGATGGCCCTCCGCGCGGCGCACCGCTGCCGGCACGCTTTCGCGGATGATCTCCGCAAGCTCTAAGGTAGTTTCAATCGGTTTTTCTTCGCGCGCTTTCACAATGCCCTTTGCAATGCGCACCGCGCTTTTATCTTCGCCGTAACGGCTGATGATCTCGGCCAATTCCTGCCAAGAGAGTGTGTTTACAAGGTCTGCGGCCGAGGTGCCGCTTTGGCTCATGCGCATATCGAGCGGGGCGTCGGCGTGGTAGGAAAAGCCGCGCTCTGCGGTATCGAGCTGATAGGACGAAACGCCGATATCGAGCAGCACGCCGTCGACATTAACGATGCCGTGCTCTAACGCGATCTTGTCCATATCGCAGAAGTTGCCCATGGCAACGACGGAGCCGGGATATTTACCGAGCCGCTCTTTCACAACGGCAATGGCGTCCGGGTCGCGGTCGATGGAAAGCAACGTGCCCGTTGTCAGGCGCTGTAAAATCGCGCCGGAGTGGCCGCCGCCGCCCGCGGTGCCGTCTATATAGGTGCCTTCCGGGTCGACGTTCAAGGACTCGATGGTCTCTTTGAACAGCACCGGTTTATGCTCAAAATGAATTTCACTCATGATATATTTGTCCGGCGGAACGGATGCGTTCCGGCAGACACTCCTCATTGAACTTTACCCGAAAAAAGCCGGGCTGATGAGCGCCAAGCGGGGCGAAAAGGCAATAAAAACCCAAAGCCCATGCGGTTTTCCGCAGGGTTTTCGCTGCTTACACGTCCATTATACCTTATCCCACATAGAAAATCAACCCGCGGCAAAAAAATTTATGTTTACCATGTTCGATGAAAAAGCGCGGATTTCCGATATTTTTCTTGGGTTTTGTTCGTATATTTTCCGATTTTCGGCAAAATAGCGTCATGTTGAAAATTCTGTGCATTCTCATGCAAAAAAACTTTTGCAGTTTGTTCACATTCCCGGTTTTCGGAAGCGGCTCCATTTACACGCTTTTTGTGGAAAACGTAGGTCATTTATAAAAAGAGCGGCGCTGCCGCCCTTTCAGGGAACCCATGCAACCGGGTTACCTTCTTAGTTTTTGGGTAGGCAAAAGGATTTCGCCATTGCGAATGGCGACTTAGGGCGCTACCCTAAGAATCCGCAAGTTTTCTCGAAGAAAACTTGACGAAAGACTTTAAACCGCCGTTTCCGTTCGCTCATTTTAACAAAAACGGCAGCTCGCCCAACTGCCGCGAACTGCCGTTTAAAGCTCTTAAATTACTGCTGTGCGCTCGTGCCGTGGATAGACTGGCGGGTCTTTCTCAGCTCTGCAAGGTTGGCGCTCATCGCATCGTCTGTGCGGCGGAGCAGATCTTCCACATAGTCGTTGGAAGCCTTCTGCATGCTGCGGAACTTCTCCTGCGTCTGCGCCATGATGTCGTTTGCCTTTGCCTGTGCCTGGCGCACGATCTCTTCCTGGTTGACGAGTGCCTTTGCCTTCTCCTCTGCGACGCGCACGATGGTCTCGGCCTCGCGCTGTGCCTCGCTGATGATCTGGGCGCGGTCTGCGACGATGGCCTTCGCCTTGCGCACTTCGGACGGGATCGCCTCGCGAATCTCATCAAGGATCTGCTTTGCGTCTTCGCTATCTATAAACGATTTGCCGCCTGCAAAGGGAAGGTGCCAGCCTTTCTCCAGTACGTCGGTCAATTCATCGATCAAATCTTCTACGGTTGCCTGCGTGTTGCTCATAAAAAATCCATTCCTTTCGTATTTTTAGCCGCATTCAGTCTGCCGTGCGGCAAAGTCTCTGATTTATTTTCTCTAAAAGGCACTCGGGCACAAAATGGGAAATATCGCCGCCGAAGCCCGCAATCTGCTTGACCATGCTGGAGCTGAGGAACATGTGCTCGATGCTGGTCGGCAGGAACAGCGTTTCAAACTCCGGGTTCAGCTTTTTATTGGTGAGCGCCATCTGAAATTCATATTCAAAGTCGGAGATTGCGCGCAGACCCTTCACAATGGCAGCCGCATGCTTTTCGCTTGCGTAATCCGCCAAAAGACCGCGCACGCAGTCTATCTCTACATTTTCCATATCGGCCGTGACGGTGCGCAGCATTTCCATGCGCTCCTCCACCGTAAAGCTCGCGCGCTTATCCGGGTTTACCGGCACCGCGACGATGACTTTGTCGAAAATTTTGCACGCACGGGAGATGATGTCCATGTGTCCCAGCGTGACCGGGTCAAAGCTGCCCGGACAGATCCCTACTCTCATTGATATACCGCCTTTTTTGCGCTTACACCATGCTTTGATGGCGATACGCGGTCAGCAAGATTTTTCCGTAACGGTAGTCGCGCACGCGCACGAATTCCCCCGCCGTCTCCGGCAGCTCTTCGTCCGTGGGGTGCTCGCAGATCACGATGCCGCCGCGGTTCATGTGCGGCGTGACCGCAAGGAGCGCCTTTGTGAGCGTGCCCGTGCGGTACGGCGGGTCAAGAAACGCGATGTCGAAGGTCTCGGTGCAGCGCAGCAGATACGAAGCATACTCCGCATTCATCACCTGCGCTTCGTTTTCAAACCCTGTGGTGTGAATGTTCTCCAGCACGACGCCGCAGGATGCCTTGGCGCTGTCTACGAACACAGCGCGTTTTGCGCCGCGGCTGAGCGCTTCGAGACCGATCTGGCCGGAGCCCGCAAACAGGTCGAGAAACACGCGGCCCTCCAGATCAAACTGCAAAATGTTGAAAAGCGCCTCTTTTACGCGGTCCGGCGTGGGACGCACAGCATCGCCCGGGAGCGTTTTCAATTTTCTGCCTCGGCGGGAACCGGTTATGATACGCACAGCCGAACACTCCTTTCTCTTTTGGAAGTCCGTGTCCGAAATCTAAAAAACATGTACGGACACACTTCAAGTTATTATCTCATTTGAATAGAAATATGTCAACCGTTTTTGCACAGTTTTTGCAGAGAAACGTCGAAAAATACGCGGGAACAACGTTATTCCCCATCGTTTTCTTCACTGTGGAAATAACGGTAGACGGCGCGGGCGGCAGGGGCGTTCATGCCGGGCGTTTCCTCCAACATTTCCTCCGTCGCCTCGCTGACGGCGCGTATGGTTGTAAAGTGCTTCATCAGCGCTTTGGCGCGCGTTTCGCCGATGCCCGGAATGGACGTGAGCGTGGTGGAGATGGTCGCCTTTTTGCGCTGCTGGCGGTGGTAGCCGATGGCAAAGCGGTGCACCTCGTCCTGAATGCTCGACACCAGCGTGAACACCGCGCGGGTAGACTGAATGGCGATTTCGCCGCCGTCCTCCGTGATGGCGCGCGTGCGGTGCTTATCGTCCTTTACCATGCCGTATACCGGCACGTCGATGCCCATTTCGCGCAGGAGCGGACGTATGGCGCCCACGTGCCCTTTGCCGCCGTCGAGCAGAATGAGGTCAGGCAGTCTGCCGAAGCCCTCGGGCTTATCGGCGGCGCGGTATTCTTCAAAACGGCGGCGGATGACCTCGCGCATGCTGCCGTAGTCGTCCTGTCCGACGACAGTCTTGATTTTAAACTTGCGATACGCGCTTTTCAGCGGGCGGCCGTTTTCAAACACGATCATACCCGCAACGTTCTCGCCGCCCGCAAGGTTTGAAATATCGTAGGATTCAATATATTCCGGCGTTTTGGGCAGGTTTAAGAGCTGGCGCAGTTCATCGAGCGCGGAGGTCTCACGGCCCGTGGCGCGGCCCATAGCCTGCGCAAGCGCTTCCGCGGCGTTCGTGCGGCACATTTCCACAAGCTGCTTCTGTTCTCCCTTTTGCGGAATGTGGAACTTCACGCGGCGCTCCGCCTTTTTCGTCAGCCATTCTTCAAGGACGCTGTCGTCGTTGACGGGGCCGTCTATCGTGATGACGGGCGGGATCTTATCGCGCATCGAATAATATTGCATGACAAATTCGCTGCGGATCTGCTCCGGCTCGTCGTCGGCGTTTAATAAAAACGATTCGCGGTCATACAGTCTGCCGCCCGCAAAGCGGAACACCTGAATGCTCACCTTTTCGCCGCCGAGCACGAGCGCGATGACGTCCTGTTCCGGCACGCGGCTTGCGACAACCTTTTGGCGCTCTTTCAGCTTGTTGATGGCCGTAATGCGGTCACGGATGCGCGCGGCAAGCTCAAAATCGAGATTTTCAGCCGCCTCGTTCATTTTCTCCGTCAGCGTGCGCACGGAATCGCTTGTGCCGCCGCGGATGAAATCAAGTGCCTCCTGCACGGCCTCGTTGTATTCCTTTTGGCTCACGTGCCCGCGGCATGGGGCACAGCACTGCTTGATGTAGTAGTTGAGGCACGGGCGGCCGCGGCCGATCTCCTGCGGGAATTTGCGCGTGCAGGACGGCAGACGGAAAATCTTCCGCGCCTCCTCCACGGTGTCCTTGATTGTCCACGCAGAAAGGTATGGGCCGATATACTTTGCGCCGTCATTCAGGACCTGCTTCGTCTCCGAAATGCGCGGCCAGTCGCCCGCTGTCACCTTAATATAACTGTACCCCTTATCATCCTTTAAAAGGATGTTGTACTTCGGCTGGTGCTGCTTGATTAAACTGCTTTCCAAAATGAGCGCTTCAAACTCGCTGTCCGTCAGAATATACTCGAAATACTCGACATTCGAGACCATGCGGCGCACCTTTTCATTATGGTTTTTATCCGAGCCGAAATACTGGCTGACACGGTTTTTAAGCGCTTTCGCCTTGCCGATGTAGATGATGGTATCATCGCGGCTGTGCATGATGTACACGCCCGGGTGAAGCGGCAGCTTCATCGCCTTTTTGCGCAGCTCTTTGATATGCGCCATTTTTTCTTCCGTAAGCTGTACCATGCGCACCTCCATGCGGCTCAGTCACTAAGCGACTGAGAAAGAAGAAACGCCTACCGGAAATGCTCCGATAGGCGCCGTTTTGACAAGCTGAAATTATTCGGCAAAGCCGGATTCAACAAGAGCCACGAGGCTGTCAACAGCTTCCTGCTCGTCGGAACCATCAGCGATGATGTCGATCGACGTACCGCCGACGATGCCCAGAGACAGAACGCCCAGCAGGCTCTTTGCGTTTACGCGGCGCTCATCCTTCTCAACCCAGATGGAAGACTTAAACTCGTTTGCCTTCTGGATGAAGAAAGTTGCCGGTCTTGCATGGAGACCAACCTGATTCTGAACCAAAACGTCCTTCTTAACACACATTGCGATTCACTCTCCTGTAAGTAATACATTACATACTCTGAATGTCAAACATGATTCTAAAGCTCAAAATGCTTCAATATAAGTTATTATAGCATAATTTGTCCCCCCGTCAAGCGGGGTACCCCATTTTTGGATATATGCCCGTGGCATATCGCTATGAAACGATCCGTGTTTGTGCATTTTGCTCTGCTTGTTGAAAACATTTCGTAAAATCAGTTCGCCACAGAGGGTTAAACATTCCTAAAATCCGCTTATTTTCTGCCGAAAGCGCGCTTTTCTTCCGCAGTCAGCTCAGCTTTTTCAAAGAGGTCCGGGCGGGCTTTCTGCGTGACCTTCAAAGATTGTTCGCGCCGCCATTTTTTGATGTTTTCGTGGTGGCCGTTTAAAAGCACCTGCGGCACCTCTCTGCCGCGCCAAGCAGAGGGACGGGTATACTGCGGATATTCCAAAAGCCCGTCATAATGGCTTTCTTCCTCAAAGCACACGTCTTCGGAAAGCACGCCGGGCAGCATGCGCGCCACGGCATCGGTGAGGATTACGGCGGGCAGCTCGCCGCCCGTCAGGACAAAATCGCCGATGGAGATTTCCTCCACGTCGTATTCCTCCAAAACGCGCTCATCCACACCCTCATAATGCCCGCAAAGCACGATGATATTCTCGTTTTTGGCGAGCTCCTTCACTTTTTCCTGGTCTAAGACCCGTCCGCGGGGGGACATATACACAATATGCGGGCGCACGGCGGTTTGTTCGATGATCTCGTCAAACGCCTTCGCTATGGGCTGCGCCATCAAAAGCATGCCCTTTCCGCCGCCGAACGTGCAGTCGTCCACGCGCTTGTGCACGCCCTCACCATGGTCGCGCAGCTGGTGACAGCACACCTGCAAATACCCGCGTGCGCGCGCACGGCCGATGATGCTCTCGTTCAAAATATTCTCGCACATTTCGGGGAAAAGTGTCACAATATCAATCCGCATCCGCTGCCTCCCCGGCGTTTACGGGCACGGTCTCCGCGCCGTCGCCGAAAATACCCGGAATGGGCTTTACAAACAGCTTTCCGCTTTCAATGTCCGTCTTCGCGATCATGGCGTCCACGGCGGGGAACAGAAATTCCTCGCCCGCGCTGTTTACAATGCGGTACACGTTGTTCGCACCGGTCTCGAAAACGTCCTGCACCGTGCCGTATTCCGCGCCCGTTGCGTCATCGATGACATGAAGGCCGATGAGATCTTCCACGAAGTAGCGGTTTTTCGGCAGGCGCACGTCGTTTCGGTCAAGATATAGAATTTTGCCCCTGTACAGGTCGGCCTGTGTGGCGCTTTCCACGCCCTTTAAGCGCACCAGCAAAAGGCTTTTGTGTACGCGGGAAGATAGGAGCCCGGCATCCGTTTTGCCGCCGTCAAAATACAGGGTCTTCACTTTTTTCAGAAAATCGGCGGAATCGCACCACGGTTCCACGCGCATTTCGCCGCGTACGCCGTGCGTACCCACGATCCTGCCCGCTTCCAGAAATTGTTTTTTCATGTGTTTTCCTCGGCTCTGCCGCAGCGAAAGCCTTCCTCTCTTTTAATATAAAAAGGACGCACGAAGCCCGTGCGTCCCTCTTTCGATCAATCGATCTCAACAACGACCTTTTCGCTGCTGCGTGTTGCTGCGGCACGCATAACAACGCGAATCGCTTTCGCAATGCGGCCCTGCTTGCCGATTACTCTGCCCATGTCCTCTTCCGCAACGTGAAGATGATAGACGACGGAACCGTCTTCCTTGGGCTCATCGAGTGTAACGGAAACCTCTTCCGGCTTTTCAACAAGACCCTGCGCGATGATTTTCAGTAATTCCTGCATAAGATTGTTCCTTTCTCAAACGAGAAGACGGGCAATCAGATAACACCGTGCTTCTTGAACAGTGCCTTAACGGTATCGGTCGGCTGTGCGCCCTTTTCCATCCAAGCCTTTGCCTTTTCCGGGTCAACCTTTACAACGCTCGGCTCTTCCATCGGGTTGTAGTAGCCGATTTCCTCAATGAAACGGCCGTCTCTCGGGTAACGGGAATCTGCAACAACGATGCGGTAGAAAGGAGCCTTCTTAGCACCCATTCTGCGAAGTCTGATCTTAACCATGGTAATTTCCTCCATATTATAAAAAATAAGTTTTATCTATTAACCAACGATTCGTCGGCAATATTTACAATTCAAATATACGTCTTGCGTCAGAAACAAATGAAGTTCGTTTCTTTATCGCATTTACATTGGGAAGCCGCCCATGCCACCCATATCCGGGCCGCCGAAACCGCCCATGCCGCCCATACGCGCCATCATTTTCTTGCCCTTTTTGCCGCCGAACTGCTTCATCAGCTTCTGCATCTGCTTGAGCTGGTTGCAAAGACGGTTGACGTCTTCCACCTTCATGCCGCAGCCTGCCGCGATGCGACGCTTGCGGGAAGCCTGCAAAAGCTCCGGCTTTGCGCGTTCTTCGGGGGTCATGGAAAGGATGATCGCCGCGTTGCGGTCCATAATGCGGTCGTCAATGTCCATTTCATCGAGCTTCGAGCTGTTGATGCCGGGCAATTTCGAGAGGATGCCCTTTAACGGGCCCATCTTCTTCACCTGCCGGAACTGCTCCAAGAGGTCGTTGAAGTCCATCTTATTCTGCATCATGCGCTCTGCGGTGCGCGCCGCAGACTTTTCATCGATTTTCGCCTGTGCGTCTTCAATGAGGGACAGCACGTCGCCCATGCCGAGGATACGGCTCGCCATACGGTCGGGGTGGAAAACCTCGAGGTCGTCAATCTTTTCGCCCGTGCCGGCGAACTTGATGGGCTTGCCGGTGATGGCCTTAACGGAAAGTGCCGCACCGCCGCGGGTATCGCCGTCGAGCTTTGTTAAAATCACGCCCGTGATGTCGAGCAGATCATCAAACGACTTTGCGACGTTCACGGCCTCCTGACCGGTCATGGCGTCCACCACGAGCAGAATGTCCGTGGGGTTTACCGCTTCTTTTATATTTTTCAGCTCATTCATGAGCGCTTCATCGATCTGCAGACGGCCTGCGGTATCGATGATGACGTAATCGTTGCCGTAGTCGCGCGCGTGGCGAACAGCCGCCTGCGCGATCTTCACCGGGTCTTCGGTGCCCATCTCAAAGACGGGTACGCCGGCCTGTGCGCCCACGACCTGTAACTGCTTGATTGCCGCCGGGCGGTAAATATCGCCTGCAACGAGCAACGGACGGCTGCCGCGGCTTTTCAGCATTTTCGCAAGCTTTGCGCTGTGCGTCGTTTTACCGGCGCCCTGCAAGCCGCACATCATGATGACAGCCGGCGGGTGCGCGGGCATTTTCAGGCGCTCTTCGCTGCCGCCCATCAAAGCCGTCAGCTCTTCATTGACGATCTTGATGACCATCTGCGCGGGGGTGAGGCTTTCCATAACGTCCTCGCCCACGGCGCGTTCCGTAATGCGCGCGGTAAAGTCCTTTGCGACCTTGTAGTTGACGTCGGCTTCGAGAAGCGCCAAACGCACCTCGCGCATGGCCTCCTTAACGTCGCTTTCCGTCAGCTTGCCTTTGCTTTTTAACTTTTTAAACGCGTTGCCGAGCTTATCGGCAAGACCTTCAAACGCCATGTAAAAATCCTTTCAGAGCCGCGCCGCTCAGTCCGTCAGCTTCTTTGCGGAGCGCAAAATGCTCTCCACGTTCTGCCGAATGACCGGGTCGCCGCCGTTCTTTTCGTTTTCCGCTTCGATCTGTAACGCGTGGTCGCAGATCTGCGTCAGTTCTTCCTGCACGCTGCGGAAGCGCTTTGCAAGACCCAGCCGTTCTTCCATTTCAAGAAGCTGCTGTTCGGCGCGCTTGATGCCGTCGCGCACGCCCTGCCGCGTGATGCCCTTCTCCTCTGCAATCTCCGCTAAAGAAAGGTCTTCATTATAATAGCATTCCACGACCTCGCGCTGCTTTTCGGTGAGCATGTCGCCGTAAAAATCCAGCAGGAACGTGATGCGCAGATCCTTTGCCATAGTTCGCTCCGTTTCCGGGCGTTTCCAATTTCAAGCGCCCTGCTGTAAAGTTTTTTTCTTTACAGCCTTTGTATTATACAATAGCCGCCCCGCTTTGTCAAGCATTTTCGCTGTAAAAATGCACCCACAGCGGCACGCTTCCTTTATAAAGTATGCCGCAATGCTATACGCCTGCGGCGTATGGTTTGGCTTCACTGTGCTATTTGGCTTGTGCCTGATGTTATCACTCTGCGGGCGATTTTGCGCACGACATACATCGCCAAAAACAAAGCCCATGTTTTTTGCATAACGTATGCTTTACAAACCCAGTTTTGCATGGTATATTTATTCGTATAGCGCAAACGGGTGTATTTTTGCAAGCTCACTCGTCTGTGCTTGCATTCAGTTCCGTTCGGCGGAGATTTTCTCTGTGCGGCGGGATACGGAAGGAAGCGAAATTTTGATTTACTTTAACTGTGATTACACCGAAGGCTGCCACCCGAACATTTTAAAGCGCCTTTGTGAAACGAATATGATGCAGACTGTCGGCTACGGCGAGGACGAAATTTGCGATTTGGCGCGCGCGAAAATCCGTAAAGCATGCGGTCGCGAGGACGTGGACGTGCATTTTCTCGTCGGCGGCACGCAGACGAATGCCACCGTTATTGCAGCGATTCTTCGCCCGCACCAGGGTGCGCTGAGTGCAGACACCGGACACATCAACGTGCACGAGACCGGCGCGGTGGAAGCAACGGGTCACAAAGTGCTGCCTCTGCCCTCCACCCCGGACGGCAAGATCACCGCAGAACAGGTGGAAAACGCCTATCTGGCGCACGTGAACGATGCCTCGTTTGAGCACATGGTGCAGCCGAAGCTCGTTTACATCTCCCTGCCCACGGAAAACGGCGGGTTATATTCCAAAGCGGAGCTGACCGCCCTGCATGATGTCTGCACGCGCTGCGGGCTGTACCTCTTTATTGACGGCGCACGTCTCGGCTACGGCCTGACGGCTCCCGAAAATGACGTGGCACTCGCGGATCTCTGCGCGCTTTCCGATGTCTTCTACATCGGCGGCACGAAGGTCGGTGCTTTGTTCGGCGAAGCGGTCGTAATCACGAACCCGGCGCTCAAAACGGATTTCCGCTACCACATCAAGCAGCGCGGCGGCATGCTGGCTAAGGGCCGTCTGCTCGGTATTCAGTTTGACGAGCTTTTCACGGACGATCTTTATTTCAAGATCAGCGAAAAAGCCGTGCGGCAGGCAAAGCGCATTGCAAAAGCGTGCGAAGACGCGGGCTGCGCGTTCTTTGCCCCCTCGCCGACGAACCAGCAGTTCCCCATTTTCCCTGATACTGCGCTCGAAAAGCTCGCGGAAAAGTACAAGTACTCCTATTGGGCGCGCGTGGACGAAACACACAGCGCCGTCCGCCTTTGTACAAGCTGGGCGACGACGGACGAAAACGTGGACGCACTCTGCAAAGACATTGCGTCCGTCATGGCAGAATAACGCCGGACTGCGGCTTTCTGCCCCGTTTAGAGGAGGAAAACCCGTATGAAGTTATTTGAAGAACTCACCCAGCTGCACGGCGTCAGCGGCTACGAGACCGCCGTTGCAGACTATATTAAAGAAAAGTTAGCCCCGCTTGCTGACGACATTACCACCGACCCAAACGGCAGCGTCATCGCCTATTTTAAGGGCACGGGCGAGCACAAAAAGCGCATAGAGCTTGCCGCCCACACCGATGAGATCGGCTTTCAGGTCATTAAAATTGAGGAAGACGGCCGCATTATGTTTAAGGAGCTCGGCTGCTGCTGGACGTTTACAACGTACCAGAGCCGCGTCCGCTTCCGCAACGGCGTGGTTGGCGTAGTCGCAAGCCGCATCCCGCCGGAAAAGCTGAGCGCCGGCGGCTATACGCGTTATACCGATTGCTACATCGACATCGGTCTGCACAGCAAGGAAGAAGTTTTAAAATACGTTGATGTCGGCGACGTTGCATGCTATGAGGGCCCGTACACGGAGCTTGCGCCGGGCTACATCACCGCAAAGGCCATCGACGACCGCGTCGGCTGCTATATGCTGCTGGCGGCGATGATGAACGTGAAAAAGCCGAAGAACGACGTCTACCTCGCGTTCACCGTGCAGGAGGAGGTCGGCACGCGCGGCGGGCAGGTCACGGCGCAGCGTATTCAGCCGGACATCGGCGTCGCGGTGGACGTTACCCCATGCCACGACCGCCCGGGCGATTTGGAGGGCAGCAACGCGCTCGACCACGGCGTCGCCATCAAAATCTCCGACACCGGTTCCATCAGCGACGAAGGCCTTGTGAATAAATCCATCGCGCTGTGCAAAGAACACAACGTTCCGTACCAGAAAGACGTCATCTATGTCGGCGGCACGGACGCAGGCGCCATGACGCTCGTCGGCGGCGGTATCAAAACGATTGGCTTCTCGGTCGTCACCCGCTACACCCACGGCCCGAACGCCATCGTGAGCCAAAAGGACATCGAAGCGACGGTCAAAATGCTCGAGCTCTTCATGAACGCTGATTTCGAGTAAATTTAAAAGCACATAAAATCAGCGGCGCACAGAGTTTTCACACCCTGTGCGCCGCTTGTTTTGTCTTAATATCCTGCTTCCAGCTTCGGCACCGCAACAGGCTTACCGGGGTCGCTGAAATCCCAGTGCATTTCGTGGCGCTCGAAGTAGCCGATGACCTTACCCTCGTCGTCGCGCACGGGCACGAAAAACCACCTCATACGGATGCGTTCAAAATCGATTTTAAAACCTCCATATTCAGTTTTTTGAATTCCATCATTCTTCCTCCTCATACTCCACGTCCGGGCGAGTGATGGCGATCGGCACGCCGTTCACCTGCACGCCCGCGCCGGCGGGAATGAGGATGTACGGTGCACCGTCAATGTAGCGCGTCTCGATCCACTCGCTGTACTCGGGGTCGACGCGAATTTGCACCTCCGGCGTTTTGATCTCGAATTTCTTCGTCTCCACAAGGTTGCGCGGGCTGAGTGCCGCGTCCGCGCCGAACTGCTCCGCGCAGGCTTCCTCAAACTTTTCGGCTTTCTCGCCCGGCACGCCGCAAGCGGTCAGCATCGTTTTCATCGTACGTCCCGTAATGGTCAGCGGCTCCGGGTCCTTGCTCGCCTTGTGCTCCTCAATCATCCCGCAAAGGCGGCTGTGCACGGTCTGTACGACGTCTAAACTGCACGCGTCATTTAAGGCATCGCCCAAAATCGTGCCAAACGTCGTTTTCTGCTCCTCTGCGGGCATGGGCGCTTCGCGGTTGAACACCGCATCTATAAATTCATCGTAGCTTTCCGAAGCGCTGCGGCAGTAGTACATGGCGCTGTAAATATCGGCGCTGCGGTCGGTGAACGACGGGAACAAAAAGCCCAGCTGCGGCGCGGAAACAATCCAATCGATGTCGCGGTTGTGGAACGTATTTTCCGGCACGTCGTACCCCAAAACGGGCTTTGTCTGCTTCACGGGGCAGACGGTACACAGAACGTAATTATAGATATTCTCCGAGGCGTCCTCCAGCGTTTCGCCGTCCTTTGCGCGGTACGGCACATCGTATGTATCGTTCGCGAGCAAAATGAGATACGTACCCTCGGGTCTGTATGATGCGATGACCTTCTCAAAAAACATCTGTACGGCTTCTTCATCGGTAAGCTTTGAGTCGCGCAGCGCCATCAGCAGCCGGTGCTCATCGCTGTCAACGACCTGCGCAGTCGTAAACGGCATTTCGATGAGATTTTTGCCGAGCGTGCCGGAAAGCGTACGGCGCAGCACGGAAAGCATATTTTCGCATTCCTCCTGCGGCAGCAGGGAGAGCGGCTGGTCGAATTGCGAGACGATTTCCTGCTTTTCGTTGACGTAGCACCCGCGCACATGGGTGATATTGCTTTTATCCGCCCTGAATCGGCGGCGAATTTCCGAGATTTCTTTTTCGTTCATTTTGATGTCCTCTTATTCTAAAGTCTAAAGAGTTTCGAGCTCTGCAGAGCTCGACCAAGGGCGCGGCCCTTGGATTCCGCCGCCTTTGAAAAGGCGGGCGAAACTTTTAACCGCCGTTGCCGCGGGCTGTGCAAAACTTTGCTATATCATTTTACCCGTTTGGTGCACACCTGTCAATTCACTTCTCCGTCCCAAAACCGTTGCGCGCGCCCAAAATCTGCGGTAAAATGATTTTATAATTTTGAATTTTCTCCGAAAGGATTCTTAGTATGTCCACCTCACAACCTACCCCTGTCCGCGGGCGGTTCGCGCCCAGCCCCTCGGGGCGCATGCACCTTGGCAACCTCTGCTGCGCGCTTCTTGCGTGGCTTTCCGTACGCAGCCAAAACGGCGAGATGCTCCTGCGCATCGAAGACCTCGACCCCGACCGCTGCACACGCGAAAAAGCCGAGCTTTTAATGGACGATCTAACATGGCTCGGCCTCACTTGGGACGAAGGCCCCGGCCATGAGCGCACCCACGCACCCTACTACCAAAGCGCGCGCCGTGAGCTATACGAATCGGCGTTAAGTGAACTCCGTGCCAAAAATGATGTTTACCCATGCTTTTGCACCCGCGCAGAGCTGCACGCGGTCTCCGCGCCCCATGCGGGCGATGGCACGTTCCGCTACCCCGGTTTATGCCGAAATTTGACGCCCGCCGAAGCCGAAGAAAAAAGCCGCACGCGCCGCCCAAGTTTGCGTTTTCGCGCACCGGAGGACACTGTCACGTTTGAAGATCTATACTGCGGCCCGCAAAATATAAATGTTCAGTCCACGTTCGGCGATTTCATCGTGCGCCGCAGTGACGGCGTGCACGCGTACCAGCTCGCCGTCACCGTAGACGATGCTTTAATGGGCGTGACGGAAGTCGTCCGCGGGCGTGACTTGCTCCCTTCCACCGGCTGCCAAATTCAGCTCTTTCACGCACTCGGCCACACACCGCCGCACTACGGGCACATTCCGCTGCTCGTCAATCGCGACGGCCGCCGTTTAAGTAAGCGCGAGCGCGACCTCGACATCGGCGTTCTGCGCACGCGTTTCACGCCCGAAGAACTCCTCGGCCGCATGGCAAATTTACTTGGTTTCCTCGACCGCCCGGAAAAAATCACCTTAACAGAGCTCATCCCGGTCTACAAAGCGTGGTATGAAACCGCCGACACGCCGAAATTTCCGAAAAATTGCGTTGTCCCCGACAATTTCGCCATAAAATAGCCCGCAAATTTTCCATCGCTCCCCATAATTTCGGTTGACGCTTATTTGTGTATATGGTATGATTTTACTTGATATGTGAATTTATTTTTCATAAATTTGTTACGATTGGGGAAGTTTACATGAAAGTCAATATCGGTACATATTCTTTCGGCGGCATCGCGAGCTATCTCGGCCTCGGGCCCACGCTGCTCGATAAATTCAAGACCATCGCGTCCCTCGGCTTTACGGGCGTCGAGCTGCTGCCGGTCGACCTCGATAACGACATTGAGGACATCAAAAAATGGCTGAAAGAGACCGGCCTTGAGGTTGTCTCCATCCACGCAGAGCCGACAGAAGAGATCGTCAAAAAGATTGCCGAGCTCGGCGGCAAGGCCGTCATCTGGGCAGGCACGCCGTTCTGCAACAAGGCAGAAGCCGTCGAAGTCGCGCACAAGCTCGACGAAATGGCAGAAATGGCAGAGCCGTACGGCATCAAGATCGGCTACCACAACCACAGTCAGGAATTCTTCATGGATGAGGGCAAAACGTTGCTTGAGCACCTGCTTGACAACAGCACAAAGTGCTACTCGCAGCTCGACTGCGGCTGGGCACAGAACGGCGGCTGCTATCCGCCTTCGTTCATCCGCCGCTATAAAAACCGCTTTGTCGCCATCCATGTAAAGGAAAACAGCAAGGTGCAGGGCCCCGGCCCGAGACCGGCTTCCCGCCACGCGGCAGAAGAGGCAGGCCACGCCAATCCGTTTGCCAACGTCAAGGAAATGCCGCTTGAAGAGCGCCAGAAGATTTTGGACGGCTTCAACGCGCACATGAACAGCCCCGAGGGCAAGAAGCAGTTTGAGGTACAGTGCCCCATGGGCGCCCCGGAGTCCAACATGAACTGGCAGGACATCAAAGACGCACTCGACGAGCAGGACTTTGAAGCGTTCTGGGTTGTAGAGCGCGAAGGCTTCTACGACGAGCACGACAAGTGCATCGCCGACGACGCAAGGTGGATCAAAGAGAACATCCACTAAATTTCATACACACGAAAAAAGGACTTCTTTTCGGAAGTCCTTTTTGCTGTCTTTAAGTTGTTTACGCCGCCTTCTTATGACGTCCATGCTTTTCCATAAACGCCGGCAACGCTTCCATGCCCTGCGGCGTAACGGGGCGCACCCATTTGCCAGAGTACATGTGCCGCTGCATCAAAATGAGACGGATCGGCTCGTCGATATAGCAGCACGCAAAAACAACAAGGAACGGCGCTTTCCACACAAGGCCCGTCAGGCACACCAGCGGCAGCACCATCGCGTACATAAATGCGATTTCGCGGATTGTGCCGAACGCCGCGTCGCCCGCGGCTCTATACGTATCGTTCTGCACCCAGTTGCACATGCGAATAACCGCCGCCACGCAGTAGATCATCAGCATGTGCGAACCGATCTCCATCGATTCGCCGGAAAGACTCATCGCGGAAAGCAGCGGTTTGTGGATACCGAGCAGCACCAGACATACGCACAAAATCGTGCTGCCGCACAGGAACACAAGGCGTTTTGCGCGCTCGTAGGCTGCGTCCAACTCGCCGGAGCCCACGCATGTGCCGACCAAAACGGAAGCCGCATTTGAGAAACCGGCAAAGAAGCTGATGACCATGCCCTCCAGCGTGCGGAACACCGCGATGGCCGCAATGGCCTGTTCGGACTGTCTGCCCAAAACAACGTTGATAACCATGTTGCCCACGCCGATGAGCACTTCGTTGCAGATGATGGGGAAGCACTTGACGAAGTAGATTTTCACCTGCTTCTTATTCCAGCGGAAATGCTTTTTAAAGTGGAACAGATACGGGTACTTCTGCGCACGCGCCAAAATCAAAATGACCAAAACGTTGATAACCGCCGCCAAGGATGTTGCCAGTGCCGCACCGCGCACGCCCATCTCCGGCAAGCCGAACTTTCCGTAAATGAACACCCAGTTAAGAAAAATATTTGATGCTACCGAGGCGATTGACGCAAACAGCGGGATGCGCACGCGCTCCGTAGAACGCAGCAGAGCGCTCATCGCCATGGAAAACACCTGCACGGGGTAACCGAAGCCGATGATGCGCAGATATTCCGCGCCAATCACCTGAATGCTCTCCTTATCCGTATAGAGCTTCATCACGGTTTCCGGCGCAAAAATCGCAAAGGCGCCGAATGTAAGCCCGACAATCATCATGCAGGTCAGCGTCAAGCCGTAGGAATGGTCGATGCCGTCGTCATCCTGCGCGCCCCAATACTGCGAGAAAAACAGCATGCCGCCGCCGAAAAAGCCCCAGTAGCCCGCAAACATCAGCGAGGAAAACTGTGCGCAAAGGCCCACCGCGCCCACGGTCGTTTCGCCCAGCGGCGCGATCATCATGGTGTCGATCATGCTGCCGGTTGTCGTCAGCATGTTCTGCAAAGCCACCGGGATCGCGATGATTGCAAGATTTTTCAGAAATTGTTTCCACGCAAAGCGTGTCTTCGTTTTCATTGTATTTTCTCCCCAAAACTCTAAAATTCGGCCCGCAAACCCCGCAGTGCCGCTTGTGAATCAGTATACCGTATTTCGCGACAAACTTCAATCCTTATTCCGCCGAATTCCCCTGCTTTTTATAACAATCCCGACATGTTTTCAACCGTTTTAAAGCACGCCCATAAAGCAATGACGGAGGAAATGTCGGCTTCATGGGCCTTCAGGGGGTCGGCAAGTGTAGCTTGTTTATTTTGTTGTGCGCAGAGGCTTTACTTCTTCGGCTGAATCAGCGGGTGGAAGCACATGACCTTTCTGACATCGTTCAGATAGGTTTCGCCCGGGCGCGACTTTCTGCATTCGTCCGTCGCATAGGGGCAGCGCGGTGCGAACTTGCAGTAGGTGATGGAATATTCCTTAGACTCCATATCCGGCAACGCCATGTCGTCATCCGCCCATTTGTCGCCGATACGCGGCACAGCGCTCATCAAAAGCTCCGTGTACGGGTGTGCAGGCTCGTCCATGATTTCCTTGGCCGGGCCGTACTCAATGAGGCAGCCGCGGTACAGCGTTGCAATGTAATCGGATACATAGTACGCCGTGGAAAGGTCATGGGTGATGTAGATAAAGGAGACCTTGTACTTATCCTTCAGCTCCTTGAACAGGTTGACGATGTTCATTTTCATGGAAGCATCGATAGCCGCAACCGGTTCGTCGGCAATAATCAGCTTCGGACGGGTGATAAGCGCACGTGCAATGGAAACACGCTGCAGCTCGCCGCCAGAGAACTGGGTGGGGTATTTGCCCTTTACGACCGCCAGAGAGAGGCCGACGCTCTTCAGGGCGTCATCTACAAGGTTTGTAGCTTCTGCTTTGTTTTTCGCAATGCCAAGGCGCAGCGCCGTGTTGAACAGGTAAGAGTCTACCGGCTTACGTGCGGAGAAAGACTCATACGGGTTCTGGAAAATCGGCTGCACTTCCAGCTTGAACTGCTTTGCGTCGTAGCTTTTCTTATCGCGGTAAGATTTGCCGTCCAACACGATGTCGCCCATATCCGGGTTGTGCAGACGCAGAACCATCTTACACAGTGTGGACTTGCCGCAACCGGATTCGCCAACGACGGAGAGGATGACCGGCTTATCGTTGTCGATGGAAAGCGTAACGTCGTCAACCGCAACAAGCTTTTTGCCACGAATCATACCGCCTACGCGGAAGATTTTGCTGACGCCCTTGATTTCAAGCAATTTATCAGCCATTCTTCTCTCCCTCCTTCTTCAGCAAATGGCAGGCTGCAAAGCGGCCCGGCTTAACTTCAATGAACTCCGGAATCTCCTGACGGCAACGATCCGTAGCATGCGGGCAGCGTGCTGCGAAACGGCATCCCGGAGGCGGGTTCTTCAGTGCCGGCGGACGACCCGGAATACCGACCTTCTGGCTCTTATCGCCAACGCGCGGCAGGGAGTCAACCAACATCTTCGTGTACGGATGGATCGGGTCATTAAAGATTGCATCGGTCGGGCCAAGCTCGATGATGCTGCCGGAATACATGATCGCCATGCGGTCCGTAATCTGATAATGCACGCCCATATCGTGGCTGACGATGACCATGGTGTTCTTGAGTTGCTTCTGCAAGCGCATCAGCATTTTCAAAATACCCTTCTGCACAACAACGTCCAGAGCGGTGGTCGGTTCGTCGGCAAGCACGACATTCGGGGACATAAAGGTCGCAAGCGCGATGATAACACGCTGGCGCATACCGCCGGAAAGCTGGAACGGATAAGATTCCAAAATATCCGGGGAAAGATTCAGCTCCTCGAGGTATTTTGCAACACGTGCGAGGGTCTGCTCTTTCGTTTCATTCTTGCGGTCTTCCTGCGGAATAGAATCCAAAAACTGCTTTTTCAGGCGAACGATCGGGTTCAGAACGCTCTGCGCGGCCTGCGGAACGTAAGAAATGTTGTTCCACCAGGTCTTCTGAATGTTTCCGGATTCATAAGAAAAGGATTGTCCATTCTTTTCGCCGCTGAGGATAACCTTACCTTTGTCGATCTCCAGCGGGAACTCGATAATATCGTAGAGGGTCTTCAGCAGTGTGGTCTTGCCGCAGCCGGATTCACCGGCGATGCCGAATATCTCGTTATCGTGGATCTCAAAGTTCAGGTCGTTAAGGACGTGAACGTCACCGTCGATGAGCTTGTAAGAAGTGGACAGATTTTCGACTTTTAACATATTCGTTACCTGCCTCTCTTCATGGATAAGTAATCGTTATAGCCCGTAATGAGTAAGAACAGGCCGACAAACAGAATAACCGTTGCAACGATCGGTGCGCCGATCCAGAGATACTGCTTGTTGAAAATTGCGTTGTAGCTTCTTGCCCACTGAATCATGTTGCCGAGGGAGACAAGGTTGCCGGGGGAAAGACCCAGAACAGCAAGGCTCGACTCGGAACCGATAGCGGAAAGCGTAGCGTTCATAAAGTTGGAGAGCGACCAGGTCAGCGCATACGGCAGAATCTCGGTCACGACGATCTGCACCGTGCTTTCACCGGAGAACTTCGCCGTGTGGATAAAGTCGCGCTCTTTAATGCTCAGCGCCATGGAACGAATCTGGCGGCTCGGCCAAGCCCATGCGAACATGGCAAGCACAAGAGCCATCACGATCGTGGTGGAGCTGCCCTTCATCAGGGAGGTCATCATGATGAGGATCGGCAGAGACGGAATAACAACGAACGTATCCGTAACAATCATCAGCACGCGGTCTAAAAGGCCACCGGCAAAACCGGAAAGCAGACCGACAAAAACACCGACAACCGTGCCGAGGAATGCCACGATGAGACCGATGACGAGCGAGTTGTGGATAGCTTCAATCAGCAGCCACACAACATCCTGACCCATACTGGTAGTGCCCAGCCAGTGTTCTGCGGAAGCACCCAGCTTATTCGGGTAGGTATTGAACGTGAACGGGTTCACGTGCGGTACATAGTAAACAACGAAACCGATGATAAAGAATATCAGGGTCACGATAAGACCGAACTTCAGGCGGAAGTTGGCTGCTTTCCAAAATTTTGCAAATTTTTTCATTACAACTTCCCTCCTTATCAACCGTAACGAATTCTCGGGTCGATGAACGGATATATAAGGTCAACAACCAACGTCGCCGTGGAAATCGCCACGATGGAAATCGTGATACATCCGAGGATCATGTTGTAATCGGACTGCAAAATCGCATTTTGGATCAGCGTACCGACACCCGGGTAACCGAAGATGATTTCTGTCATGATGGAACCGCCGAAGACGCCGCCAAGGCTCATGGCCAAAGCCGTAATCTGGGTCAGGATGGAGTTACGGAAAACGTAGCTCGCACCGATCTTCGCTTCGGAAATGCCGCGGTAACGTGCATATAAAACGAAGTCTTCTTCTGCAGTCGTGCCGGCAAGGGACTTCATAGAGATAATCCACCAGCCTGTGCCGAGCAGAAGCATGGAGATGCCCGGCAGAACAGACGCTTTCAGAAGCGAACCGAGCCACTGTGCGAACGTGCCGCGGGTAAGCAGCGTTGTCTGGATTGGGAACCAGCCGAGGACGAACGCGAAGACAATCTGCAGAACAAGAGCGACCAGGAAGTACGGGATCGGGTAAATGCAGATCGCGATGCCTTCGAGGATTTTAGAGGATGTCTTGTTCTTGCGGAAACCTGCAAGCAAACCGATGAAGTTGCCGATGATCCATGCAAGCAGCGTGGTGGTCAGGGACAAACCGAGGGTGTACGGCAGGTTACGACCGATAATAGAGGTAACCGGCTCCGGATAGCTCATCAAAGACGGGCCAAAGTCAAACTGCAAAAGGCCATGCAGCAGGAAGTAGCCATACTGCTCAAGAAGAGTACCATCGAGACCGAATTGAATTCTAAGTTGTTGACGTAGCGCTTCCATTTCTCTCGGATCCATGTTGCCGGAACGGGATTGCATCTGGGCGATCATGTTCTCAACAGGATCGGAAGGGAACATACGCGGGATGAAGAAGATGAACGTAACGCCGATCAAGATCGTCAACGCCCACGCAAGGATACGCTGTAAAAAGAATGTTTTGAATTTCACAGCCACACTTCCTTATCTTATAGACAAATTACAACAGGATATTTTGGGAAATGAGAAAGAGGATGACGGACGTGGTCATGGGTATTCGGCACACGCCCTCATCCTCTTCAGATCATTTCAGATTAGTGCTATTGGATTCTCTCCAAGTATTCAAGCTATCAAATTAGCCCTGAACCGGCTGAATGAACGGCAGGTCATACTTGAAGCGGCTCCACCACCACCACGGACCGTCATATGCGTTCTCGGCGTTCGGGTAGCCTTCCCAATATGTGCTGTTGGTCGGAACGAACTTTGTACCGTTGAGGAAGTTGATTGCCGGCATTTCCTTAACAGCTTCTTTCAGGAATTCCTGATGCAGCTCATAGGATTTGTCGCTGGTCGGATCAACGCCTGCGAGTTCGGTAAGGATCTCGTCAACCTTCTCATTCTTCCAACGTGCGCCCTGACCGGAACCGGTCTCGCCGAGCGGCTTCATCAGACGGCTGTCCCAACCGCTGATAGCGGAGTAGAAGTCCTTCAGAATACCAGCGGACGGCCAGTAAGTGCCGATCTGGTAGTTGCCCTGACCACCGTCAACGTCCCAAGTAGCAGTACTCTTGGAAGTAATGGTGCAATCGAGGCCGAACGCCTGCAGCTGGTTGTAAGCAGCCTGAGCGCCGCGAGCGGACTGAGCTTCTGTATCAGCAAGGTAGCTGATTTCAGTTGTGAACTTGGAACCATTGAAGTACCAGCCGTCGTCCTTCTTCTCAAAGCCGGCTTTGATGAGGAGCTTTTCAGCTGCTTCCGGATCGTGCTTCCACCAGCCTGCGCCGAACATATCGATGAGCTCTTCGTCGGTGCCGGTTACGCCGGTCTTCTCAGCCATGCGCTTTGCATAGCCGGTGTCGTACGGCTTAATGGTGGTGCCATCGCCAAGGTCAAGCTCAAAGTTCTCAAGCCATTCCTGCATCGGGATGGTGTATGTATCCTGGAGATACTGGGTGTTGTTGAGCAGCGGAATCGGAGCCGCACGGCCTGCGCCGGAGAAGATGTTCATGGAGATCTGGTCGATATCCAGTGCCAGAACGATAGCCCAGCGGAAGTCAGGGTTGTCGTACGGAGCGCCCTGACCCTGAGAGAACACCAGGCCCTTTGCGCCCGGGTCGTCCATGGTTGCATACGGGAACTCGTTGTACCATGCGTTGATCTTGTCGTTAGAGCTCTGCATTGCCTGCAGCTCTTCCATCGTAACTTCGCAGAGGATATCAACTTCGTTGCTGACCATCTGCATCTGTCTGGAGGAGGAGTCGCCAAGATAACGGAACCAAACATATTCTGCCGGAACCTGATCTTCGCTGTAGTTGTAGTGCTCTGTGCCTACAACGCCAAGCGTACTTTCTTTCCAGTCGTCACGGAGCTTGTAGAGGATCCAGTCGCCGTTGGAGTCATAGTCTTCTACGGTGTACGGGCCTGCTACAACCGGCTGCTCGTCCTTAAAGGTCGTAACATCAGCCTGCTGGGAGTAAATGTGCTCAGGAACGATGCGGTAATCGGTGCCCCATACGGTGATGCCGTAACGCTGTGTAAAGCGCGGGAAGGATTCCTTCATCGTGAACTTAACGGTGTAATCGTCAACCTTCTCAACCTTATCGATGTAGAGGTTGGTCGCTGCGGAAGCACCGATCTTGTCGTTTTCTTTGATCATGTTGAACGTGAAGACAACGTCGTCAGCGTTCAGGTCTTCACCGTCGGACCACTTGATGCCTTCGCGGATCTTAACGGTCCATTCGGTAAAGTCTTCGTTCGGGGTGCCCATATCGGCTGCAATTTCAGGGAACTGCTCACCGGAAACGGTGTCCATTTCCCAAAGGTGTGCGCTCATCAGCTGATGAATACCGAAGTTCATGTTCGTACCGGACATGTAGCTGTTGAACTGGCCCGGAGTGTCGGTCGGAGACGCAGTCTCAACGATCAGAGTTTCGTCACGGTTCGTGCCAACCGCCGTAACCTGACCTGCGGCGGCATTCGTGCCGGAGCCGGTAGATTCGGAAGCAGAAGACTCACCCGCGGTGCTGCTGGTGCTGTCGGTGGAGCCGGAGGATGCTGCACTGCTTGTGCTGCCGCCGCCACCGCAGCCGCTCAGGATGCCAGTGACGAGCATGGCCGCCGACAGAAGAACAGCTAAGGTCTTTTTCTTCATAATACAATACCTCTCTTGTTTTGTGAACCTGCGGTTCATAATGTGTTGAGATCACAAAGCATACCCCACTTTGTGATCCCCGGTGTTTTGAATTCCTGCAAATCGCAAAATTTATAGGAATCCCGCCATGAACTTTGCTTTGCAAAATTCATGACCCCCTATTTATCTTACAGCGCTTGTCCGTTCACCGATGTACCTTTCCCCACACGCTCGCCTTTTTAGCATCCGGTACGGCGATGTGTGCATTCCGCTGAAAGCGGCGGTATTTAGAACATTCAAACTCTGCGATAGCATCGGTCTATTGCTCCATAGCCGAAGACCAACGCTAATAAATAGCTTCAAACTGTAGAACCAAGTGAAAAATAACCAAATTTTAATTCCGTTCTCGTTTTTTATGTACATAGAATAACACCGTGTTCACGATTTGTCAATAAGTTTTCAAAAACTTTTCAGTATTTTCTCCAAATATTTTTAATAATATTACTTTTATAATGCCATATACAACAAAAAGTGCATTTTGGGGAGCAATGTGAAATCGGTTCCCCATTTTAAAATTATGTAATTTTAATGTGCTTATATGCTTTTGTACACTTTGATATTTCAAGGCGCATAAATCTGCGCTTTATAGTCATTTTCAATAGTTTCAATTACAAGCATTTCGTTTTCATCCGCCATTCATTCTAATTTCATCAATATTATGTTTACTATTTCTATTTATTTTAAACCGATGTTGTCTATACTGCCCTACAACACCCGAAAAAAGGGTAAAAAAACGGCTGCCGCACCCGGCACACCGTTCTTTTCACCCTATATCCTTTGTCCTGTGGCTTATACTCTGTTTTATAGATCTCCATTCTATACACCTATATTCTTATAAGTGTACATTTCGGCGACTGAAACCGTTTCGGCATTTTTACCACCGGCTTCTCTGAATTCACCCCGGCAAACGAGCACCGCAGTATAGAAAACTTAACGCATGTTTGGAAGCTAAGCGTCCAGCTTTCCCCTTCATACTTCAAAGCACAATTTTCACTATTTTTCTCAAATACTTTTCAAATTCTTGTAAACTGTGTTATAATGGTAAAAATACTTGGCCGAAAGGCCGCTTTGCGCAATATATATTGATATTGCACAGGAGGTAAAGTTGTATGGAACAGAAAAAAGATTGGGTGAAGGATCTTATCGTGTATCAGGTCTACCCGCGCAGCTTTCAGGATTCTAACGGAGACGGTATCGGCGATATTCCCGGCATTTTAAGCCGCCTTGACCACCTTTCGGCGCTCGGCATCAACGCGCTGTGGCTCTCGCCCGTGTTCCGCTCGCCGAATGACGACAACGGCTACGACATCTCCGGGTACCGGGAGATCATGGACGAGTTCGGCACCATGGAAGATTGGGACGCGTTGTGTGCAGAGTGCCACAAGCGCGGCATCAAGGTCATTATGGACCTCGTCGTAAACCATTCCTCCGACGAGCATCCGTGGTTCCTCGAATCCAAAACCTCGCGCGATAACCCAAAAAGCGACTACTACATTTGGCGCGACCCGAAAAACGGCAAGGAGCCGAACAACTGGGCCTCCGTTTTCGGCGGCAGCGCGTGGGAATTTATACCGGAGCGCGGGCAGTATTACTACCATCTGTTCTCCAAAAAGCAGCCCGACCTTAACTGGGCAAACCCCGCGCTGCGTGAAGAAATCTTCTCTATGATGGAATGGTGGGTGAAAAAAGGCGTGGACGGCTTTAGAGTGGACGCCATCAGCTACCTTGATAAGCCGCAGGATTTCCCGGATTCCGCAGAGCCGCCGCAGCCGGACGGCTATTCGTTCAGTTCGAGTCTCATCAACGGTCGCCCCGGCACGCACGCCTATATCCGCGACATGAACCGCCGCGTGTTCTCGCCATATAACGTCATGACCGTGGGCGAAGTGGCGTCGAAAGACGCCGAGGAGCTCGCCCGCTACGTCAACACCGACCGCGAGGAGTTCGATATGGCCATCCCGTTCGTCGCGCCGATCGTCGAGATCAACACGTGGTCGCCGAAAAAAATGAAGCAGGATATTCAAAACGACTACGACGCCTTAAAGGAAAACGGCTGGTGGGCGCGGTTTTTCAGCAACCACGATAAGCCCCGCCAGGTCTCACTCTATGGCAACGACAAGGAATACTGGGAGGTTTCCGCCAAAATGCTCGCGATGCTGCTGCACTCCCTGCCCGGCACGCCGTTCGTGTATCAGGGTGAAGAGATTGGCATGACGAACATGCGCTTCCCGTACATTGAAGATTACAACGACCCCGATGCAAAAAACACCTACCACCAGCACATTTTGGCGGGCGACACGCCGGACGTGGCCTTAAAAGAGGCGCAGATGATCTCCCGCGACAATGCCCGCACGCCGATGCAGTGGAACGCAACCGAAAACGCCGGCTTCACAACAGGCAAGCCGTGGCTCGGCATCAACCCGAACTACACAAAGATCAACGCGGAAAACCAGAAAAACGACCCGCACTCCATTTTCAGCTGCTACAAAGCGCTCATCGCACTGCGCAAAAGCAGTCCCGCGCTCTCACGCGGCGACCTCGAAATTCCGGAAACCGGCTCCGATACGCTGTTCGCCCTAAAGCGCAGCTATAACGGCGAAACTCTGCTTTCTTTCCACAATTTCTCCGCCGAACCGTCGAAAATCCCCGCCGCGCTCGTTCCGCAGAACGGCGAAGTGCTGCTCTCCTCCTACGACCGCGAGGGCGGCTACATCGGCCCCAATCTGCGCCCGTATGAATCGGTGATTTTCCGCGTATAACGGCGGTGCAGCATGACAATCACGGGTTAAAAATCCATGCGAACACAACCTGTTATGCTGTTTTTCCCCCAAAAATGAAACTATGCGAACAGAGATTGTGCGTGTTTTGATTTTTTAATTCCCTTCTAATTCAACGATTATCCCTGTAATTTAACGAATGCCTCTGTGATTTAACGATTACCTCAGCCGTTTAACGATTATGACGGTACATGAAGCCTCAATCCACATAAAACGCACAAACCCCGCCGCAGAATTGTCCTGCCGCGGGGTTTACTCATGTGCTGAAACAACCGAAAAGCCTAATTTCAAGCGGTTTTCGGGCATAGAAAAAGTCCACCGTAATTCTGATAGAATTACGGTGGACTTATGGTGGAGCAGAGGTGCTCAAGGATGAACACCCCTCCAAAGCTCCGGTTTCGCCTTCAAATGCCGTTTCTATATCATCCAGCGGGATATTGTCAATGCTCAACGGCTTCTTGCTGGCGTTGATGATGAGGGTAAAGTGGTCGTCATACAGATAGATGGAATGAACAAAGATATTGATGATGGCTCGGCGCTTGTTCGCATCATCGGCGGGCATCTCGCAGACATAGTCCAGAAAGGCCAAAATCTGTGCCTCCGTCAGCGTGATCTTCTTGTTTTCCTCGATGGCGAGCTGCGCCTCCAGCTCCGCCTTTTCCGCCATGCGCTTGTTAAGCCGCTCCGTCAGCATCTCCACGGCCTGCCCCTGCTCAATGGCTTTCCAGAGATTCTCAATGGCCGTGCCCGCCTCTCGGATCGCCTTTTTCAGCACCTTGGCGGTCAGGTTATCCGGGCTTTTGGCGCACTCCTCAGCTACCTTCTTGGCGATGAAGCGGATTTTCTCCTCGGTCAGCATTTTCAAACACTCGTTGACCACACGGTCCTCGATGTAAGACTTGCTGACGATCTTCTTGCCGCACTTTTTCCTGCGGGCATTTTTGCACATATAGTAGTGATATTGCCTGCCGGTCTTGCTGGTGCCGCCGTAGCCCACCATCATTTCCTTGCAGTGTCCGCAGAATAGCTTTGTGGTCAGCAGGTATTCGCCCTCGCCGCGAGTTCGGGCCGGCGCATTTTTGTTCTTGTTCATCATCGATTGCACCCGGTAAAACAAGTCATCGTCCAAAATGCGAGGCATTCCGCCGGGTGTTTCCTTTCCTTTGTAAAGATAGACGCCGATATAACGCTTGTTGCTGAGCAGGTGACTGAGACTGTTGGGACTAAATTCCTTGCCGAGGGAGGTCTTGACCCTGCGCCGTTTCAGATCCCGGATGATCTCCGCTTTCGTCTCGCCGCTGGCGTAGCGCTCATAAATCTCACGGACAATGGCGGCTTCCTCCTCATCCACATAGAACCGCCGCTCGGCGTCTACCTTGAAGCCCAAGCCGGGGTTGCTGCCGTTGGACAAGCACTTTTCGGCATTGATGGCCATACCCCGATGGATCTTCTGAGAAAGCTCCACAGAATAATATTCCGCCATACTTTCCAGAACACCCTCCACCAAGATGCCGGAAGCGTCGTCCGCAATATTCTCCTTGGCAGACAGCACCCGGACACCGTTCTTTTTCAGCTTCGCCTTGTTGATGGCACTGTCATAGCGGTTGCGGGCAAAGCGGTCCAGCTGATATACCAAAACGCCCTCAAAGGTGTGCCTGTCGCTGTCGGAGATCATCCGCTGGAACTCGGCACGGTTGTCCGTGGTGCCGCTGATGGCCCGATCAATATATTCTCCGACAACAGTATAATGATTCGCCTCCGCATATTCATAGCACACCTTGAGCTGTCCCTCAATGGACTGCTCCGTCTGGCTGTGGCTGGAAAAGCGGGCGTAAATGGCTACATTCATACAGAATCCTCCTCTCCGATTTTTATTATAGTCATCCGCTCTCCGGTGTCGAATGTGTCGCATATTCCGGGTGCTTCAGAAGCCACTTTGCAAAATAGACCCTGCCCTCGTCGCTGGCGTAAAACTTACGCAGCTCCGGGAGCATGGCCTTGGCAAAGGAGGTAAGCAGTTCCTCCGGCAGTGCGACCTGCGTGTAGTCGATCTTGCGATATTCTCCCATAGGCCGCACCTCCTTATCGCTCCCGGTCGGTTCGTCGGCGGTAGTCCCGCTCGCAGAGCTTCACCACGGCGTCCTCGATCTGAGCGGCGGTGTAGCTTTGCGGGAAGTACTTTCGGATGCGCTCCATCGGAATCTTGAGGCGGGCCTTCTGGTTAGCTTTTTCCTCCGACATAACGGTTTGAATGACCGCCGTGGTCAGCGTCCCTTCCCGGTCAGCCTTGTGCATCCGCCACGCCTGTGAATAGGATGGTGTGCAGTCGTTGATGGCGCACTGCTCCAGCACCTCCCGCTGGCTTTGCTCGGCGAGGAAGGAGAGCTCCACGCCGACGGACAGCGCCATTTTGTTCTCGTCCATAAGAGTGAGCAGCTCTGGAATGAGGTAGGTCAGGCGGATATAACGCTTGACTTGCGTGGCGCTATCAGATTCGGAAATTGTCGCCGCAGTCAACTTCGGACCGATTTGGTCCGAAGTTAAATCCGTCCGTTTGCCCTGATGTGACAGCGCCTCCATTTTCAGCTTATAGGCAAACGCCTTTTCGGATGGCAGAATATGCTCCCGGTGCAGGTTGCTGTCCACCACCGCAATGGCGGCAGAATCCCGGTCAAGGGCATAAATCAAGGCAGGGACCTCGGCGATCCCTGCCTTTTGTGCGGCGTGTAAGCGGCGGTGGCCGCTTATGACCTCATATTCGTCTGTATTTTCTATCGGTCGGACGATCAGCGGTGAGAGAACGCCTTGCGTCTGTATGCTTTCGATCAGCGTGTTCATCTCGTCATCGTTCTTGACCTTGAACGGGTGTCCGTCAAATGGGTGCAATTTTTCTACCGGAATTGCCACCGGCTTTTTCATCGTGTTTTTCATTTTATCTCCCTCTTTCTTTGTATCTTGCACGGGCTTTTTTCTCCAGCTCGTGCTCTTGTTTTAACAGTTCATATAGGTGCGGGGATTTCTCTAAAATCCGCTCCGCACGGCGCAGATGCTCCCTTACGGGCTTCATCTGCTTGGATACCGCCTTGCGGCGTTCCTTGTTTTGCGCCTGTTCCTCCGGCAACTTGGGGCGGCGTATGCGGTTGCTGATGTCGTTGCGCTCACGCTCCAAAGCGGAAAGTTCTGCCTTGGATTGCTCAATATTTGCTTGCAGGTCGGTGACCGTATGGATACCGTGCTCCTGCAAGAAGTGATAGTCGGCAACCAGCTCCTTCAAATCCTTTTCCGCCGCCCGCAGATCCGGCGACAGCAGCATTACATCGGTAAGCTCGGCTACGATTTGAACGACCGTTATGACAAGATAAAACACCGCATCCACCAAAACGGTTGCAGTGTCACAGCTGTGCTCAATGGAGAACCCCAGCTTTCGCAGCTCGTCCTCCAGTGGGAATTTCTTCGGCTTGTACGGTGGTCGGTATTCCAAGGTAAATAGCCGATACCGATTTTCAGCGTTCTGTCGTAGCTGTGCGTTGACATGGTCTTTGGAAAAGCCGATGCCGCTCAGCCGCACAGCACGCTCCCAATGCTTTGCCTTGACCGAAAAGCGCACAGGATCAAGGGTGTATCCGAATGCATAGAGCTGACTTTCAAATTCTCTTGGGCTGGTCGCAAAGGACAGACAGTATTCCACATCCTCCCGCAGATAGTCCCGGTGGGTTTTCTTGCCGGCCTTGTGAACCCAATATTCTTTCTTCTTGCCCTTGGAGTAGAAATCGCTGTTTTCCAGCACAGACAGCTCGTGTTCCCGGCAAATCTCATCGGAGATTTTACGCAGCTCCTTGTGGTCGCCGATTTTGTTTTTGAACTTTGCACCGTCCTTGAAGGACACAGGATTTACAACAAAGTGGCAATGCACATTGTCGGTGTTCAGGTGGACGGTGACAAGCACCTGATACCGGTCGCCCCACATCCGCCGTGCTGTCTCCTTGCCGATGGCAAACGCCTGCTCCGGCGTTACCTCGCCCTCACGGAAACTCTGAATGCCGTGGTAGCCAACCACCTTGCCACGAAGCCCAAACCGCCGCTGGACGGCGATCATCTCAGCGTAGGCGTTCTGCTTGGAGCAGTTGATTCCGCCTGCGAACACCTGACGGTCGGTCTTGTCGTCGTTCTTCACATACTGCAGGGCGGCGTACAAATCCTCGTCCAGATATTCCGGGGCGGTGGTCTTGTCGGGATTGTCGGCGTAGTCCAGTGTGGCTTTCAGATTTTTGAACACAGGCCAAAAGCCTGTAACAGCCATAGCGCATCACCCCTTTTCCGGCAGCAGAAACTCTGCTGTGATCTGCTTCAGCACCGCACCAATTTCCTCGTCCAGCTCCGGCGAACTGGCTTTATCCGCAAGCTCGCCAAGCTTTTCAATACAAACTAAAAGAGCGTCAGGCGGAACCGCTCTCGGTTCATACCCCAACGCTCTTTGCTTCACATATTCGGTTGTACTCAGCCCGCATTTTCGGGCTTTGGCTTGGATTTTCCCCTTCTCCCTTACCGTCACACGGACGGCAATACGAACATCTTTCCCCATACACATCTCTCCTTTCGGGGGATTGGGGGCTGCGCCCCCAAAGAGTCAGCCGATTTCGGCTTTGATTGGGACTTCTGTGGCACACAAAGTCCCTGCTTGTTATATCGTGAGACGCACCCCGCAGGGCATAAAGAAAAGCGGCTGACGGATACCGAGATTTCAGCGAATTTCTACGCTGCACGATACTGAAAGTCGCTTTCTTGCCCCTTGGCGTATTGCGCCAAAGTGGCTCTGATTCGGCTGCAAATACTGTAATTTGAGCCACATGTCGGCGTTTTGGCTCAGCCGAACATTTCAAGGTCATCCAGCACGCTCTTTTCATTTTCGGCTTGCTGCTCCTCGGTCAGCTCCGGCTGTACCTGCTCAAAAACAGGAGGTGCCGCAGCAAACGACACCTCCTGCAATTCCTCCCGTATGACCTGCCGAATGTCCTCCAGCAAACCCCCGCTTGCAGATGACTGCCGCTGCATTTCGTTTAAGACCGCCGTTACCATAAAAGCGTTGCGGGATTTATCCAGCGACTGTAAATACTGTGCGACGTTTGCCTCCATCGGCTTGTCCAAATCAAACCGCACATTGATCCGATACTTGCTCATCCCTTTGCCTCAGCCTTCATCTGTGCCTCTGCCAGATATTCATATCCCTTTGCGGCGGCGCAGATGTCCTCGACGAATTTCACACGGTCGGTGCTGAACTTATAAAAGTTCTTCACAAGGCAACCGCCTCCGCCGGTCACATACAAGGTCATTGTATTCTCATCATAACCGTGCTCACGAAGTCTGCGGAAGATATCCCGCACATACTCGGCGGCAACACCCTTGATGATTTTCAAATCGGCAGGCGCAATATTTGCCGTGCCGGTGATCAGCACCTCGTCGATGATGGCGTCGTTGATTTCCCGCTGCGTTTTCTACATAAACGCCTCACGAACGGCAAGGGTACACTGGTAAGTCCCGAATTTCTCGGTGAACATTTTGCCCTGCTGCGGCTTGCCGTTGATCATATACAGGGTGTTCATTGTGCCGTTGCCGATGTCGGCGATCAGGTTCACGCCTTTAAGAGTCGTTGCGAAGCTCGCAATAGCGGCGTACCCCTGCGGATAGATACGCACATCGTCGATATAGATGTGGTAAGCGGTCTTTTTGTAGACAAATTCCACTTCGGCGTTCTTCATCAGATATGCTCTAAAATCTGCCTTTTGCCCGCTTGTCCAAGTCAGCGGCAGACCGGCGGCAATCACAATGTGCGCCTCGGTAAGATTTTCGGCTTTCAGCTCCTTGGCGATTGCCGCAAGGGTCAGCACATAGTAATCCTCGTCCTTGATCTTGTCCGGTGCAAACTCCTTGTGCCCCTCGCCGATGAGATAATACCTGCCGCCGTAGACCAGCATATCTGCCGTGAACAGCGGCTCGTGGTCATAGGCGGTGATACCGGTGGGAAAACAGAAATTGGCCGTTTTCATATTCCCGTACCCGTGGTCGATACCGATGATTTTCGTGTTGTGGATCGTTTTCATAATAAGTCCTTTCCTGCGCATAGCGCATTTCAAAAAAATTTCGGGCAGCAAAAAAGCCGCCGAGCGCGACCTCGACGGCTCGATGACTGCCTTCTATATATTGAATGGGGGAAATGGCGAAAAAAGGCATGGATTCAGCAACACGGCAAAAACAGTGACCACAACATTATGAAAAGCCTTGAAAACAGAGACTTTTTCTGATATAGTTATATAGAACGAATGTTCTAATTACGGCGTTCAGAAAAAATATTTCTTGAAAAAAGTAAAAAAAGATTCTGTCCTGCTTATGGGACAGAATCTTTGATAGAATTCAGAAAGAAGAGGGAGCGTATGAGCGATGGACTTGGCTTTCTTACTGCCGTTTACCGGGACGGTCGTGTACATATAGGCGGCAAAAGCTACCCGGCAGGAACCTTTGCGGTGCAGCTTTTGAATCAGTATTATAAGGATGACACGGCGGCGAGGATCGCCGTGTTCCGGCAAAGTAACTGGAATGTACAGGAGCAGCTATGCGCCGGGTATCTGAACGAAACAGATTTTATTAAGGCCGGAAAGGAGATTCTGACAATTTTGCAAACTCTGCCGAAGCTAAAGCCTTTTTCCTCCTTGGACATTGCAGCGGAGAAGCAGCGAATTGCAGAGCTATTCACGGAAGGCAACGCTGCTGCCCTTTCCGACTATCTGCGGCGCAGAGCAGCAACAGCGCAATTCGATGGTGTGTTCCCTCCTGAATACGATAAGGCTCTATTCAAAAATGGCGAAACGATGTGCGCAACCGCTTTGAGTACCCTCCGCTTTTATGATGCTATCCCGGAGGACATGCGCAAGGCGTTTGAGCTGCTTAAACGGTTTGCATCTTGTGTAGACGAAGCCGACCGATTTGACGAGTACCACCTGCTGCCCATTGCAACGGAGATATTCGGGACGAATTCATTTCCCTTGCACACGGAATACATTGCTCTCCCGAAACGGCGAAACAGTCGTATTCTTGTCACCGCCCGAAGAATGGCCTTTGAGCGCTATTACAGCTTTGTGCTGACGGATTTCTTTGAAGGGCTGCACTACGGGCATTACCCAAGGAAGTGCGAAATTTGTGGGCAGTATTTTCTGATGCAAAGCGCCCGGCGGCAGAAATACTGCTCCTACGGCACTGCACCGGAGCTATACCATGGTGAGAAAATTTCCTGCCGCCGGTACGCCATCATTCAGGGCAAGGCGGAGCGAGCGAAGGATAATCCCCTCAAAGCCGCTTACGAAAAACGCTGCGCCGCCATCCGCTCCGAAAAGAGTCGGGGGACGATTTCGACGGAATTTGCAGCAGCGGCGCAGGCTATGGCAAAGCGGCGCTTGGAGCAGGCGGAGGAGGACGATGCCTACGCTGCAAAGGAATATTACAAGGGCTTGGAGCGAGCGAAGCTTTACGCCGACACGGACAGAAAGATGAAATCATAAAAATGGAGGTGCGGCCGGTGACCGAAGAACTGAACGAAACTCGCAGAAAGCAACAAGCACTTTTGGAGCGCCGGATGTACCACCTTACCCCCGCACCGCCCAAGTTGCCGCCGCAGGAGTATATCGAGCTATACCTTGCTGAAAAAGAGGGCAAGTATCTGTTGTGGTACTTGCACGACCGGGAGCTGATGCTGAACAAGCTGGCGCAGGATGCCTGCCAGCGTTACGGGCTGCCGGAGCATTTTTCGGACATCAAGCAGACAGCGGTGTGTGGGATTTTAGCTGCCCTGCAAAAGTACGATTCGTCCATAGGCGTTCCGTTTGCCGCCTTTCAGAAACAATATATTTCGGACAGCATCGAGGACTACATCCGCACGGCGCAGAGCGGTGTCATCACCATGACGGCAGATACTTATCCCGTCCTGCGGCGCATTATGGCGATTTACCATCTAAACGGCGATGATTGCAGCGACAGCTGCATCCAGCGAATTGCCGATGAAACCGGAATGGAGGAAAAGAGCGTCCGCAAGTATATTGCGATAGGCACGCTGAATGAACGCCGAGTAGATTTTTACCGGCAGTACGATGAGGACGGCGAGGAAACGGCGGAGGACATTTCGGTGGACACCACCTCGCAGCCAGACAAGCTGTATTTTCGGGCGGTGCTATATGACGCACTGCGCGAGGCTTACGGCAGCCTGACCTACCGGGAGCAGCGCACGGTTGCCAAGCATTTGGGCTTCTGCGATACCTGCTGGTCGGTCAGGAAAGCGGTGCTGATAAACGGTGAAATCGAGTACAGGCCCATAAGGCCCATGACCTTTGAAGAAATCTCCCACTCCGCCAGCCGCAGGTCTGATAAGGCCTCCGAGCGGACATACAATAACGCTTTAGAGAAAATGAGAAAAACGCTGCTTTCCTATCTTGAACTGTGGGAATAAATCAAACCATATAAACGCAAAAAGCCCCGATGAGTACAGAGAAAATCTGAAACTCATCGGGGCTTTCGTTTATATCCGCACATTCGATTCTTGTCACTGCTTTTTCTACAATGAACAGTGACAATTTTTGTTTTCATACTTTTCGAGTAGAATATTAAAAAATGCTCGGAGGTAAATACACAATGGAAGGACGAGTTATTACGGCAAAGATGATTGCCGAATTCAAGGAACACCTTATCTTGGAGGAAAGGAGCGTGGTAACCATTCAGAAGTATATTCGGGATGTAAAGGCGTTTATGGCATACGCGCAAAACAGCGCCATTGCAAAAGAAATCGTCATTGCTTACAAGAAGCACTTGCAGGAGCATTACGCCGTGCGGAGCGTTAATTCCATGCTGGCCAGCATCAACAGTCTGTTTGTGTTTCTTGGCTGGCACGATCTGAAGGTAAAAGCCCTGAAGCTGCAGCAGCAGGTTTTCTGCCCCGAAGAAAAAGAGTTGACAAAGGGGGAGTACACCCGACTGTGCCGGGCAGCGGAACGAAGACACAATGAGCGGCTTAACCTGGTTTTGCAGACGATATGCGGCACCGGCATCCGGGTCAGTGAGCTGCAATTCATCACCGTGGAAGCGGCCAAATGCGGCGAGGCAGTGGTGCGCTGCAAAGGCAAAACCCGCGCGGTGTTTATCGTGCGGGAGCTGAGACAAAAACTGCTCCGCTATGCTGCGGAGCAGAATATTCAGAGTGGAATGATTTTCGTGACCCGCACGGGCAAACCCATCAGCCGCACGAATATCTGGCGGGAGATGAAAGCGTTGTGCGTGGAGGCGAATGTCAACCCACAAAAAGTGTTTCCCCATAACCTGCGCCACCTGTTCGCCCGTGTATTTTACGGTATCGAGAAGGATATTGCCAAGCTTGCTGACATTCTCGGTCACTCAAGTATTAACACCACACGAATCTACATCATTTCCACCGGCATAGAGCACCGCCGCCGGATGGAAAATATGCACCTGATCCTATGAAAAAAGCCGCCAAATTGGCGGTGAGTACATAATCCGCATTATGTTGCATTTAGGCGAAATTTCTCTAAAGGTATTCAATTATTCATTAGCATTTTATCACCTATTTTAGCGTAACGCAATAAAATTAACAGAGAAAAGTATGATTCTGCCGAAAATTGTCTATCTGGACACAGCAAACGAGAGCCTTTTCAAAACAAAAATTGAAAAGGCTTGGATTTTTGCGCCGCTTTGCAGGCTGGTGCCGGTACACCTTATAGGCAAGCTCTTTTGTTGGCAAAGCGACTGCAACATAATGCGGATTATGTACTCACCGCCAATTTGGCGGCTTTTTTCATAGG
>ERZ894236.278-NODE-278-length-70567-cov-28.9242_pt1 | contig 70567 bp, 66 predicted proteins | sample MGYA00380297_ERZ894236 | MGnify/ENA primary metagenome ERZ894236 (study PRJEB32331, sample SAMN06328420) | human gut metagenome | biome: human gut microbiome; feature: stool | host: Homo sapiens | collected 2014-08-04 ... | reverse complement strand
TGAAGTGGGGGAAAAGCCTGAGATGATATCAGGGGCTTACCTATCACTATAAAACAGTGATTTCATCCTGATGCTGAATCAGGCTGCAGGCGACAGACAGATCCTAGCAAAGCAGCTGAATATTTCTCCGTACCAGTTATCCTATGTAACGAATTCCGGAGAAGGCGAAGGTCTCCTTTTCTATGGAAATATCATCATTCCATTCAAGGATAAGTTCGATAAGAGTCTGAAACTGTATTCCTTGATGACAACAAAACCGGAGGAAGTCGAGGAACGAAAGAAGCTGGAGGCGGAAAACAAATGAGAAAATGGATCTCACGGATTCTGTTTGTAGTTTCTATTATCCTCTTATCCATTAGCCTCTATTTTCTGATGGGAATGTATCTGGAAGATAGAAAAAGCGAAACGGGATTCGACAATATTCGACAAATCCATGAGGAGCAGGAAGAGGCAGATCAAGAGGACGATATGAATGATTCTGATGGGGTTGATCCTGGTCTTCTGGCTTTGCACGAAATGAATCCGGACTGCATCGGCTGGATTAAAATTGAAGGGACAGCAATTGATTATCCAGTCATGTATCATCCGGAAGAAAAGAATTACTATCTCAGGAGAAATTTTGAGAAGGAATATGACGTAAGCGGTACTCCATTTCTTTCTGAACTGTGTGATCCAGAGGATGCAGATAATCTGATTATTTATGGCCATCACATGAGTTCCGGGAAAATGTTTGCAGCTTTGGATCAATATAAGTCAGAAGAATTCTTTCAGGAACACCCGGTAATCCAATACAGCACACTGCATGGGGAAGAACAATATCAGATTATAGCGGCATTTGCCATACCGGTTTATACAGGACATGATTTTGAATACTACTCTTTCACCAAGGCAGAAGATGCTGAGGATTATATGAGTTTTGTTGAAGAATGCAAGAAACGGTCATATTACGACACAGGTTATACAGCCCAATATGGAGATAAACTGATCACTCTTTCTACCTGTGAGTATTCACATAAAAACGGGCGGATGGTTGTGATTGGTAAACAAATTGAGAATGAAAGAAGGTGAATGATTGGCAGGAAAGGAATATACAGCGAAAGACAAGATCTTTTCTAAAATGACAAGAGAAGGTCTGACGGAAGAAACACTCCGGGAAGGTTCTGTGAAGAAAATCGGCCAGAAAAGCCGGGATGAACCTGAACTTGACAGTAAGGAGCGGGATGAGAAAAATGCGGCTCCCGGCAAAAGGTTGTCGGACAGTTCTGGAAGAACTGATAACCGACGCATGAGAAGGTATGTGCAGGAATTAAGAATGTCTTCGGATATTGCATCTGAAGAAAGACCTGCAAGAACTTTTTCAAAAGCAAGCAGTGAAAGAATCATAGAAAAAAAGGATAGCCGGTACCAGGGAAAGCTTCATTCTCAGGAACAGATTCCGGAAGTATCCGGTATCTCGGATCAGAAAGATCAAGTAAAGAAGAAACGTGCTCGAAAGAGACTGACAGAAGAACAGGCAAAATCGGGGAGACTTTCTTTTGAAGATGAAGGATCCGGCATGATTCATGGAGCCGGAACAGGAATGGGTCGAAAGGTAGCAGCCGGTGCGGCACTATATGCCAGAAATCAGATAACAGAGGATGGAGATGATAATGCTGCTGTAGATGGTTCCGGTGCAGTGATTGCAGCTGCTGATGAAGCAGCACACAGTCTGCGCAGAGCACAGTTAAGAAGCCAGAGAAGTGATGTGAAAGCACACAGAAAAGGGATGAATCTGGATGCTCCGGAGGCTTCCAGATTGAAGTTTGATGCTGCGAAGGAAGCAGCAGACCGAACTGTCAGGGATTCAGTGCAAAATGCAGAAAAGAAGCGTTTGCTAAACCGCTTCTTCCAGAGAAAAAAATATAAAGATGCCTACTGGGCTGCCAGAGCTGGAAAAACAGCAGGAAGTCTCGGGGGAGCAACAACGATTGCCGGTGTCGAGAACATGACGGTAAAAGCCAAGATTGCTTTAAAAGAAATCGTAAGGCGAAACCGTACCGTGTTTCTTGGTATCGGTATTTTTTCGCTCATTTTTATGCTGATTGCAGTCTCTCTGGGAAGCTGCAGTGCTTCGATTCAGGGTGGAGCTTCCGTGATCGGTATGACAACCTATCCCAGCACCGATGCGGATATCTATGCTGCAGAAAATGCTTATGCTGCTATGGAAGAAGCGTTGAACCGTCAGATTAACAACATGGAATCCACTTATCCGGATTACGATTCCTATCAGTATAACGTCAGTGAGATCGGACATAATCCGTATCATCTGACCTCTTATCTGACTGCAAAGTATGGCGGATACACCTATGAGGATATAAGGGATGAGCTGCAGGATCTTTTCCAGGCACAGTATCATCTGTCAACCCATGGAAGGACGGAAACTGTCACAGAAACGAGAACAGTACGTGTGGGAGAATCCCTGGGAAATGTGGTAACCAGCGGATATTGTAACTGCTCCATTTGTTGTGGAAGATGGTCCGGCGGACCAACAGCCAGCGGTGCATACCCGACAGCCAATCATACGATTGCGGTAGACGCACACAATCCGATCGTACCTATGGGAACGAAAGTGATCATGAATGGTGTGGAATATACCGTTGAGGATACAGGGAATTTTGCCAGGTATGGGGTTGCTTTTGATGTGTATTATGACAGCCATTCTGCAGCCAGTGCCCACGGTCATCAGACATGGGAAGCATTTCTGGCAGATGATAATGGCAGCCGGGAAGTGGAAGTTACCACGACTTCTACCCAGAGAGTCCTCTATGTTACCCTCACAAACACGAATTTTGATGCAGTGGCAAGGGCAAATCTGACAGAGGAACAGGAAATTCTGTATGATGCATTGAATACCACACTGGGCAACCGGGATTATTTGTGGGATGTAAACCGAATCACCGGAGCCGGAGGCGGTATGAGTTATGAGATCCCGCCGGAAGCACTGTCAGATGAACGTTTTGCAAGAATGATCCGGGAAGCAGAAAAATATCTGGGATATCCCTATGTATGGGGAGGATCTTCACCGAGCACCAGTTTTGACTGTTCCGGGTTTGTATCCTGGGTAGTCAATCATTGTGGAAATGGATGGAATTATGGACGTCGGACAGCAGATGGGCTTCGTGGCCTTTGTACTTATGTTCCACCGTCACAGGCAAAGCCGGGAGATTTGATCTTTTTCCAGGGAACCTATAATACCAGCGGTGCCAGCCATGTGGGAATTTACGTTGGTGATGGAATGATGATTCACTGCGGGGATCCGATCCAATATGCCAATATCAATACATCCTACTGGCAGCAGCATTTTATGTGCTTTGGAAGACTGCCTTAAAAATAAAAAAGAAGGAAGGTGAAAATTTGAATCGGAAGATCAAAAAGTATCTGGATGAGATTGAAAAGACCGAAAAAAAGATCGCTGATCTGGAAATGTACCTGAAAGGTGTCCGGTCAGCGCTGAAAGAGGAAGAAAATAACGAAATGATCAAAAGTATCCGTGGAATGAAATTAAAAGGGCAGGAATTATTTGACCTGCTAAACGGAATCCAGGATGGAACGATATCATTTGTAGCGAGCGGGGAGTCAGAAGAAGAATCTGGCTCCTTTGTTGTTCAGGAAGAGAAAAGAGAAAGTGAGGAAAATGAATATGGTGAAATGGAAGAAACTGAATAAAAAACTGGTGATGCTTTTGACAGCAGCAATGATGCTTTTTGGAAGTCAGGCTACTGCGTTTGCCTATGTGGATCAGGGTACAGAAGCTGCTCAGGAGGAATCAACAACAGAAACGGAGGAACCGGTGGTTGAGGATACTCATACCGAGGAAAATGGCGATCCGTTCTCTGTTCCTGGTAACGGAGAGGTAAGGGATGACATTACCGATGATTCCAGTAAGGAATTTTTGACGATTAAAACAAAGAATAACAATACGTTTTATATCGTAATCGACCGGGCAGCTACTACGAACAACGTGTACATGCTGTCTCAGATTGATGAAAATGACCTGAAAGAATTTCTGGATGAGGATCAGCAGCAGACTTTAGAGACTGCCCCTTCTGTAGTCCTGGAGGATGAGCATACAGACGATACGGAAAGCAACATGGTTGTTGAAGAAGAAACACAGGCAGATAAACCGGATAAAACAGCAACAAATTCTGGTCTATTTGTGATCCTGCTTCTGGCTGTAGCGGGGATTGCAGGCTATTACTACTTCAAGATCTACAAACCGAAGCAGGAAGATGATGATTCTGAAAATGAAGGTCTGGAAATGGATGACGGGCTGGAGACCATCAATGAGGATGAGGAATCCGATAATCCGGCAGAAAAAGACGAATCACAGGAATAAATCCAAAAAGGTGGGAGCTGATGTTGTATAAGGGCAACGCAGCTCCCATATAAGTGAAAGGAGTTGTAAGAATATGTATTTAGTGATTACAGAAAAACCAAGCGTAGCCAGATCCATTGCGGATATGATCGGCGCACAGAAACGTGAAGACGGATATCTGGAAGGAAAGGATTGTATCGTCAGCTGGTGTCTTGGACATCTTGCTGAATATGTGGCTCCGGATGCCTATGACGAGAAATTCAGCAGATGGAACTATGAGGATCTGCCCATTATTCCACAGGAGTGGAAACTGGCAGTGTCAAAGGATAAGAAGGATCAGTTCTATGTGTTAAAGAAGCTGCTGAACCGTCCGGATATCGACTATGTAGTAAATGCCTGTGATGCAGGACGGGAAGGTGAATTGATCTTCAAGAGAGTCTATGATCTTTCCCGGAGCAGAAAACCGGTAAAAAGACTGTGGATCAGTTCCATGGAAGATGAAGCCATCCGTGAGGGATTTTCTCAAATGAAAGATGCGTCTGCATATGAAAACCTTGCCGATGCTGCTGTGTGCAGAGCCCAGGCAGACTGGCTGGTAGGAATGAACGCAACCAGAGCTTACACCAGTAAATATTATAAGAAGCTGACTGTGGGGCGTGTCCAGACACCGACGCTTGCCATGCTGGTAGACAGGGACAGAGCTGTTTCCTCATTCCAAAAGGAAAAGTATTTCAATGTGGAACTGGATCTGGATGGTCTGCAGGTAGAAAGACAGAAAATCTTTGATGTAAAGGAAGCAGAAAAACTGAGAGTTCTTTGCCAGGGAAGCGATGCTGTTGTGGAAGAAATACGTTCAACAGATAAGACTGCAAGACCACCAAAGCTTTATGATCTGACTACTTTGCAGAGGGAAGCGAACCGACATTATGGTATGACTGCCCAGCAGACGTTAAATGCAGCACAGTCTCTGTATGAGCAGAAACTGATCACCTATCCGAGAACTGACAGCCAGTATCTGACGGAGGATATGGAGGTAACTGCAGGAAATGTGATTCGGAGAATTCATGAAAAGTATCAGCTGACAGGTCCCTTTGACCAGCCGGAGAAACCAAATGTCAAGCTTGTCCTGAATAACAAGAAGGTGTCCGATCATCATGCCATTATCCCAACGGTGGAATTAACAGATTGTGATTTGTCACAGTTAAAGGATTGGGAACAGAAGGTATTGTTCCTCATCTGTGTCCGTATGGTGGAAGCAACAGAAAAGGATCATATTTTCACAGAAACCGATATCACTGTGAAATGCCAGAACGAGCTGTTTTCCGCAAAAAAGAAAGTTGTAAAGCAGACGGGATGGAAGCTTTATGAAGAGTGTTTCAAGAACAAAGATGGGCTGGCTATGGAAAATCCGGAAAATGTAGAGACAGACCGGTTTTCTAATTTGACTCCCGGACAGATCTTTTACAATGTGGCAGCTGATAAATCGGAGCATTTCACTTCCCCACCGCAACAGTACAGTGAAGATACTCTGCTTGCAGCTATGGAGACAGCCGGGAATAAGGAGTTCGATGAGGATACGGAGAAAAAGGGACTGGGTACTCCGGCAACCAGAGCAGGAATTATTGAAAAACTGGTGCATTCCCAGTATGCCGTCCGTAAGGGAAAACAGATCATTCCTACAGAAGATGGCAAGGTGCTGATTGAGATCCTGCCCGACTTTCTGAAATCAGCCAGCATGACAGCGGAATGGGAAAATCAGCTTCTGGATATGGAGAAAGGTAAGATCACACCGGATACCTTTATGACAGGGATCAAAAATATGATCACCATGATGCTGAATGGATGTGACACGATCCCGGAGGAAGAAACCAGAAGATTCCAGACAAGGGAAAGCATCGGAACCTGTCCGGTATGCGGAAGTCTGGTGTATGAAGGGAAAAAGAACTTCTACTGCAGTAACAGGGAATGTCGTTTTGCCCTCTGGAAAGAAACAAAATATCTGGAGCGGATGCTGAAAACCATCGATAAACGTATGGCTGCAGAACTTTTAAAAAGTGGAAAAGTCCGGGTGAAAGATTTGTATTCTACCAAGAAAAATATGTATTTTGAAGCAGATCTGATCATGGATGCCAGTGAAGACCGTGTGAATTTTTCTCTGGAATTTCCGAGTAAAAAGCCTTCTGGAAAAGGCAAGAAGAAATAGAAAAATGAAATAGGAAAGGATGAAAAATATGGAATTTGAAAAATTTGTAGAAACTGTAAAAGAAACAATCAAAGACTATCTTCCGGATGAATATAAAAATGCCAGTGTTGATGTTTATCCCCATGAAAAGCTGAATGAAAGCTATCTGGGGATGACGGTAAGAACGGAGAGCCAGGTGTCTTCCCCGACACTGAACCTGAACATGTTCTATGAACAGATGCAGGATGTTCAGATGGAGATGGAAGATATTATGGAACGGATGGCTGAGGTTGTGCAGATCACACCTATGGACATTGACATGGGTATTTTGACCGATTATGAAAAAGCAAAAGAGAATCTGTTTATCCGGGTATCTGATGCGGACAGGAATCAGGAAATGCTGTCAAAAGTTCCCCATACACGTGTAGAGAATCTGGCGATTACCTATCATATCTTTGCTAATTCCGGAGCAGATGGCATTGCTTCTGCGATTGTAAACAACGAAATGATGAAACTTTTTGGTGTTTCAAAGGACCAGCTTCATCAGGATGCTCTGGAAAACAGTCCGAAGGTGTTTCCGGTCAAGATAGAATCTATGGATAAAATGATGGAAAACATGATGAGAAATGATATGCGGGCTGCCGGTATAAAAGAAGAAGATATTGACCAGATGATGGAAGAAATGTATCAGAATATGGCTGTTCCGCTCACCATTGTTACGAATGAGCAGATGCTCGATGGTGCTGCAGTTCTCTTCTATCCCGGCCAGATGGATCAGATTGGAGAAGCATTAAAGGGAGATTACTATATTCTTCCCTCTTCCACTCATGAAATGCTGGCTCTTCCGGATAATGGAGAGATGACCTCCCGTGAATTAAAACACATGGTAATGGAAGTGAATAACAGTGAAGTCCGTCCTGAAGAAAAGCTGGCGGATGAAGTGTATCACTATGATACCAAGGACAGGATTTTTGAAAAAGCATCTGCTTTTGAAGATCGTCAGAAAGCGAAAGGAAAGGAACAAACAATGCCCGATAAGAAAGATGCAAATATGTCTCAGCCGGTACATAAACCGAAGCATAAAGCAAATGATATGTCACTTTAAAAATATGTGTATAAGAAAGCCCCGCTGGAACCAAAACCGGCGGGGCTTTGGAAAGGAGTTCAAATGAACAGAGAAAATAATATTGAAGCAGTTCAGTCAGCTACTATCCCACTTCCGGTTGCGGGAAAGGATATGAACAGCATCCTGAAATCTTTGGAGACTGGCGTGGAGAATATTTTTACCGGTGATAAATATGCCCAGTATCTGCAGACCATGTCGAAGTTTCACAGATATTCATTTAATAATACACTCTTGATTGCGATGCAGAGACCGGATGCAACCCTTGTTACCGGATACCGAAACTGGCAGTCAATGGGTAGACAGGTGAAAAAAGGGGAAAAAGGAATTACGATCCTTGCTCCTGCCCCGATCAAGAGAAAAAGGGAACAGGAAATTCTGGATCAGAATAACAAGCCACTTCTTGACGGGAATGGAAAACCAAAGACAGAGGAAGTTGAAGTGCTCATCCCGCGTTTTAAGCCAACGACCGTTTTCGACATCAGTCAGACGGATGGAGAGCCCATTGAAACACTGGCTCCTGAGGAATTAACGGAGGCGGTTGCTGATTATGAGTTGTTTATGAAAGCAATCACAGAGGTCTCTCCTGTTCCGATCCGATTCGATGAGATCGAAGGCGAAGCAAAAGGATATTATCATTCGGTCGATAAAGAGATCGTAATTCAAAAGGGGATGAGCGACAGCCAAACCATTAAAACAGCAATCCATGAAACCGGACATGCAAGACTTCATGATAAGGATCTGATGGCAGAACAGGGCATTGAAAAGGACCGGCTGACCAAAGAAGTAGAAGCTGAATCTGTCGCTTATTGTGTCTGCTCTGCTTTTGGTGTAGATACTTCTGAATATAGTTTCCCGTATATTGCCGGATGGAGCAGCGGTCGTGATATGAAAGAATTAAAAACATCTATGGACACGATCAGAAAGACTGCAGGAGAAATGATAGACGAATTATCCGAGAAACTGCAGGAACTGTTCACAGAGAAAAAGCAACTGCTGGAATCAGAACAGAAAGAAAAACTGATACCGGCAATGGAAGCTGCCGGATATCATTTTGATGAGCTTGAAAGTTCAGATGGAAATCTTCGTTTTCTGCCGGATGGAACCCATGAAATTGGCGGTGCGTGGATTGCAGATTCCTGGAATGATGTACAAGAATGGCTGGAGGGCGTTGTTCTGGAAGATCTTGATACAGCAGAGCGGGTGGAACGTGTACTGCATCCGGAACGATTTGAAAAAACTTCGGAAGAATTGATGTTTGATGGAGAAGAACGTTTTGCCATTTATCAGATTAACCATGAATCAAAGGCAATGGAATATCAGTTTATGGGAATGGATTTTGTAAAATCTCAGGGAATGGAAGTAATTGCCGGGGATTATCAGTGTGTGTACTCCGGAATTCTTCAGCCATCGGATAACCTGGACACTCTCTACAGTGTATTTAACCAGAACCATCCGGCTGATTTCAGAGGGCATTCCATGTCAGTCAGTGATGTAGTCATTACAAATCGAAATGGTGATCTCCGGGCTTTCTATGTTGACAGCTTTGGTTTTACGGAACTGCCAGATTTTGTTAAACAGAGACAGGAAATGATCGGAATAGAAAATACTACTCTTCCACTGCATCCGGATGAGGATAAATCTCGCATCAGTTTCTATGTGGCAGAATGTTCCGAATTTCCGGTCCTTGGAGAATTTCATCAGGATCTGACTCTGGAACAGGCTTTTGATATTTTTGATCAGATACCGGGCGGCCGGATAAATGGAATAAAAAGCATTGGTTTCAACCTGGAAGATGGCAGTGATTATGCGGGAATGTTTGATCTGTATGTAGGAAACTCGTTACAGAAAGAAATCATCAACTCTATTCCTGGATATCGGGATAACAAGCTGGTGCAGAAAGCATTGTCAGATGCAGAGAAAATCATTGAAAAAAGGCAGAACGAGAGGGCAAAAACAGAAAGTAAAATGCCGGAAGAAAGACAGAAAACGGAAAGACAGATAACAAAATCACAGCACAGAAGGGAGGCGATGAGTTTATGAAACCAGTAAAATTTGAAGAAAATGAATTGATGGTAATGGCGATCTTTGCCGAAAAGACCAGACAGGATACCGTAGAGACATTAAAGGAAACACTGGATGTTCTGGAAGAAACCAAAGAAGATGTGTCCGATGAAGAAATGATTGAAATTGTATCCTCTCTGATTGAGAAACTGCAGCAGATTGAAGATAAGTATTACTACACACTAGATCTGGATTCATATCTCTTGGCATCGGAGGATGATGAGTATGAAGATTAATCAATTTGCCCTTTATCGTGTCAATAAGATGACTGCCGGACGGAAACTATGGCATCTGTCCTACAACGAGGTCCGGGAAAAGAATTTTGCTGTTCGTGTGGAATTTTACCGGCATATGATGGTCGGTGAAATGAAGCCGGATGAGACTGCTAATGATATCTGGAAACAGATCCGGAATAAAACAGAAGTCAGTGATGTCCTGGTGCTTAACCATGAAGGAGAGATCTCCTGCTTTTATCTGAGTGATGACCATCCCAGAAGAATCAGTGGATTCATCAGTATGGGTACAACAGGAAGTGTTCTGTCCGTGGATACCAGAGATTATAAAATCGATGGCTATTCCGGAAACTGGAGAGTGACAGACTATATCATTATCGACGGAAAACAGTTTTATCTTCTGGAGCATCAGGAATTCCGGGAACAGGCTGCGAGGATTATTCTCGACAGTTACGGAAAATATGTGGCAGAAACTGGAATCAGAGGTTTTGATGAAACTGCTAAGCAGAAGATCCGTGAATATATTCATCCTGAGGATAAGTATCCGAAAAGGATGAAACAGCTACAGACCAAGATGGAACTTTATCAAAAATATTTCCAGAATGGGATGTATGAACGAAGCCATGAATCCGGTACAGAAGCCAATTATGATATGGTGGATGGACAGGTGAATAACCAGAAAAAGGTTGTTGAAAAAGCACAGAAACCAGTATCGAATCGTCCAAAGAAAAGAACTTCTGTGATCAAGAAGCTTCATGAGAAACAGATTGCTATTGCAAAAAGATCCGGGAAGCCGCTGCCGAGGTATCTGGAACAGCAGATGGTTCAGGAACGTAGCAGAAAATAAAGTTTGAGTGTTTGAAAAATTGATATTTATATTTGAGTTGTTTGATCAGAGGTCTGGGGAGATGATGATTTCTCTCCGGGCTTTTTTTATGAGTATTAGTTACTGCGAGTTTTGCCAATTCTTGCAATTTTTCTATAATTTTGATAAAATATTATGTTGATATATACTAACAACATATAAAAAATTCACAAATCAAAGCAGACTTATAAAGGGATCTGTTTACCAATTAGAGAATACAGATGAGATACGGAAAGATAGAGGGGGTTATCTAATGGCGTCAGTGTTAGATACAATTGCCAAAGAGACTCATGGTAAGAGTTTTAAAACATATAAATATGGATTCGATGGAGTCTCTATGCCAAGATTTGATTATGATGATAATCATCAGGGATTTACTTGGAAACAGTATGGTGAAACAGAACGTCATACGAAGCCTATTCCATTAAAGGACTTCGCTGATCGCATTGTTTCCCAACCGCCCCTTTTCAGATATTTTCTCGATGGATCTAGAAAGACATATAAAGTGGACGATATGTCTTATAATAACCAGATTTATCCTGTTATTGCAGGACAGGTTGGTGTCGGATGCTGTACTCGTATTAATGGAGAAATGCAGCCTTTGTACCATAAAGGTGATCCGATTTTTGAACGACAGTTGATCATTACACTTCCGCAAAAAGCAAAAACCAGTTCATGGGATGATGATGAAATGAGTTTTGAGCACTTACGGAAGAAAATTAATGCTTCCCCGGAAATGAAGAATAAAGGTGTTGAATTTGCAAAAATAAAATCTTATTCGACCAGTGTCCAGCAGGGAGACAAAATAGAAAACAAAGGAATTGCAGTAATTCAGAACTATATGGTGGAACGTGAACAATATATGGTATCTGAACTAGTACGCAGAGGTTTTCTTTTAAATAATCGGTATTTATTAAAAGATGGTTCTCTAGAATATCAAGTACACAACCTTACGAAGCCACAGGAGCTTTTGCGTTTTCGAAACAATTATCGTTTTGTTGTCGGTGCCTCCAAGTCATTTAATCCGGCAAACTGTGTTGATAAAAATGGAAGAAATAATTCTAATATGATTGCTGAACTTCCTTTGTACAGCAGAACGCCAGTGCAAATGTATCAATCAGAACGGATAGGAAATATGAAATTTGCAGTTTGGTATGTCCGGATTAGAGACCATTGTTACACGAATAATACGTTTGATGGCATTTTAAAGCTTGAAAAAATACTTGTATCTGATGAACAGATGGAGGAAGGTCTTGATTCAAGTGAAGTAGATATGATTACTGCAAATATTATTAATGAACGTAATCCAGTTTGTTATGGAGCAGATCATAGATGGGCAAATCATCTTTACCCCGTATATGTGACAGAAACATTCATTAAAAGCAAGTATCTTGGTGAAAGCATGTTTCTGAATTTATTCTGATACAGCATAGGAAGGAGCAAATCATGGGAAAAACAATAGGAAAAGTATTAGCAACAGAAAAAAATCCATCTACGATGGAGGAGTTTTATTTTTGGACAAATCCCCAGCTTGTCCTTAATCCTTTTGATGTTGTAAAAGTAGATCATATTAATGACAGTACAACATATGGCGTTGTTGAAGAAATCTCTCATATTACTGACACTGCGAATTTTCTTTCGGATTATATTTCCAACGATTTTGGTGATGTTTCAGTACAGCCTATCACTCATCGTATTGGTATGAATTATGTAAAGGCACGCATTCTTGGAAATACAAAAGGTATTTATATTCCTGTTTTAAATAGTAGACCAGTTTGCATCGCTGAGAGAGGCGAAGTAAGAGATGCTTTGGGCCTTGCCAACATTCAGCATCCAGTACCTTGCGGTTATCTTGAGATGTATCAGGGTGCATCAGAAGAAGAACAGGTTAAACTACGAGTAGATGTTGATGCACGATTTTTGATCGGACCAGAAGGTGCTCATTTGAACATTTCTGGTATCTCTGGTTTAGCTGCAAAGACATCATACGCAATGTTCCTTCTGAAAGGTATTCAGGATAAATGTTTGGCTGCTGAGGATCCAGAAGATGATGAAGATGTAGCATTTGTTCTTTTTAATGTTAAAGGGCGAGATCTGCTTGCCATTGATGAACCTAATGAGTTTGCAAATGAGGAAGAGCGAAGAGAAACTCTTGAATTATATAAATATCTTGAAATGTCTCCGACGCCTTTTAAGAATGTTCATTATTACTATCCATATTCCACCAAGAATTGTTGGAATACTTATCTCGATAAAGAAGCGGTTGACCATAACATATCTACTAATAAAGCTCATATGTACAAGTATGAGTATAAGATGGATAAAGAAAATCTGGATCTTATGTTTGCTAGCCTAGATGATCCTACTCAGACAATGGATTCCATTTTAAGCTATATTATATCTGGGCGTGGAAACTTCGGACATTTGGAAAGTTGGACAGAATTTCTTGACGAAGTGCATAAATGCGGAGAGGCAGGTTCTTCCAGAGGTGGACAGGGTAGCCAGGAGATCACCGTTCAGAGCTGGAGAAAGTTTGAACGTATAGTCAAGAAATCGATTTATCGTAATAATATGTTTGATGATATTCATGATAGCAGTAATGAAATCAGAATTCGTGAGGCATTAGGTAGAATAAAGAAAAACGAAGTTCATGTGATTGATATCGCAAAACTGAATGATGATATGCAATGTTTTGTTTTTGGTGATGCGGTACGTGCAATTTATGATTTACAGCTTGGTCAGTATAGTTCTGATGATGATTATACCCCACCTTCCAAAATTGTAATTTTTATAGATGAATTAAATAAATATGCTTCCTCTGATGCCCCGAAGTCATCTCCAATTCTACGACAGGTACTTGATATAGCAGAACGAGGTAGATCTCTTGGTGTTGTATTGTTCGGTGCCGAACAGTTTAAGAGTGCTATTCATCAGAGAGTAACAGGAAACTGCTCTACGTTTGCATATGGTAGGACGAATTCTATTGAGCTTTCAAAAAGCGACTATCGTTTTATTCCTTCTGTATACAAAAGTATGATGTCGAGATTAAAGCAAGGAGAATATATTATTCAAAATCCTGTATTTAGTTCACTTCTGAATGTGAAATTTCCGAAGCCTATTTATAAGCAATTCAAATCAAAATAAGGAGTTATCATGGCATTTATTGGAAAAAATACGATAGAGAATCTGACTACAGCTATGTACGAAGATTTGAGAATTATCTATCGAGAGTACATACAAAATTCTGCCGATTCTATTGATCATGCAATTGAATGCGGATTGATCACTGAGGATGAAGCAATCATTAATATTGAAATAGATAAGAAGAAAAAATATGTGTGTGTCAGTGACAATGGTATGGGAATCAAAGCTGCTGATTTTGAAAAAATTATGGGGAGTATTGCTGATTCTACTAAAGATCGTAACGAAGACAAGGGCTTTCGTGGTATTGGTCGTCTTGGTGGTATCTCTTCTTGTGGGAAACTGGTATTCTCTTGCTCGGCAGTCGGAGAAACTGTAGAATCCGTATGCGAATGGGACGCTAAGCTGGTAAGAGATATACTTGTTGATCAAACTAGGAATCCATCAGCGGAGCAACTTGTTGATATGGCAACCACATATAGTCAGAAAAAGTGTGAGGGCAATGACCACTACTTTAAAGTCGAACTGATTGATGTTGAGAATTCATCATACGAAATTCTAGACGAGAAGCTTGTTAAGGATTATTTACGTGCAGTCGCGCCTATTCCTTATGATGTTGGATTTATGTATACATCTAAGATTCATGACTTTGCTCGTGAAAATGGTTTTCGAATCGATGAGTATATAGTATATGTCAATGGAGAGAGCCTTTTTAAGCGATACACAACCAAGCTGTATGAGCCGCATAATAATTCTAGGAAAGCTTATGATGAATTGATTGATGTCAAATTTGAAATATTTTATGATGATGATGGAAATCCGCTTGCTTGGATGTGGTATGGTGTCAGCAAGTTTGAAAAGCAAATTCCGCCGATTAACTTTATGAGAGGAATTCGTCTTAGAAAAGCTAATATTCAAATTGGTAATGAGTCCACTTTTACTTCACATGATTATTACAAAGAACCTCGAAGTGGGTTATATTTTGTAGGCGAAGTATTTGCAGTTCATCCAGGATTGATTCCTAACGCTCGTCGAGATTATTTTAATCTAAACAACACGTGTCGTAAATTTGAAGAAACACTGCGTCCGTTGTTTTACGATCGTTTTTATCGCATTTACCACTATGCGAATGATTATAAGAAAGCACTTCAAAAGCAAAATGATGCCATTAATGCCAGAGAGGAGTTCAAACAAAAAATCACTTCTGGTAGTTTTATTAATACGGATGATAAAAAAGAAGCAGAGAAGAAGGTTCTTGCTTTAGAAGAGGCTGCCACAAAAGCTGCAAAGACTGTGGAAACACGCGATTCTAAAGAGGGAACAGACGATGTACTTAGTAAAGTATATGGTCGATTGAAAATAGATTATGAAGTAAAAAAGAATGGTAATACTGAAAAAATAAAGCCTTCGTCAGATGATTCCGATGAAGATTCTAAGAAAAATGGAAAAGATAAATTTTTACCTCAAAAACTATCTAAGTACAGTAAGAAGGAACAGAAATTAATTGGTCGTATTTATACAATTTTGCGATCAATTCTTCCTCTTGATACTGCATCGATAGTAATTCAAAAAATACAGGAAGAGCTGAATAAATGAACCGCCAGATATTATTGGTCGAACCAAACTATAAAAATAAATATCCCCCAATGGGGTTAATGAAAATTTCAACGTATTATAAAAGACTTGGGGATCATGTGACCTTTTTCAAAGGAGATCTACGGGAACTAGTTCTGGATGACACGTTTGAAATGTTGAAAAAGCAATTATATGCTAATGATGATACAGTGTTTTGGGAAAAATATAAACCCCAAATCTGTCAATTTTTGAAGAAAGGGACCGTATCACTACTGGAAGAAGTACCTGGCTATCAGACAAATCCTATTATTACGGATTTGTTCAGATACTATCGACAATTCTTCTATCACAAAGATTATTTCAAACCAGGATTTCGAAAATACGATCGTGTTGGTATTACAACACTTTTTACATTTTACTGGGACATAACGATCGATACGATCAATTTTGTCAAGCAACTATGCAAAACAAAAGATGGCGTTATGGTTGGAGGCGTTATGGCTTCTATACTTGCTGATCGTGTAGAAGCGGCTACAGGAATAAAGCCTCATGTAGGGACTTTAGATACTCCTGGAGAATTAGATCCGGACAATGATATGATAATAGACACTCTTCCATTGGATTATTCTATTTTGGAAGAAATTGATTACCAGTATCCTGCGTCGAATGCATATTTTGCATATATGACACGTGGTTGTGTTAATAAGTGCCCATTTTGTGCTGTGCCAAAACTGGAACCTATCTACAAAGAGTTCCTCCCTGTTTCTGAGCAGGTAAAAATAGCAGAAGAGCAATATGGTGCGAAGAGAGATCTTCTTTTAATGGATAATAATGTACTTGCATCTTGTAGGTTTAATGATATTATCGAAGATATCAAAGCAGCAGGATTTTCTTCAAACGACACTTATGTGGCTCCAAATCAGTATGAAATTGCAATAAAAAATCTTCGTCAGGGGTTAAATGATAAAGGGTATATTAAGTCATGCGTAAAACAATACCGAAAACTAATTGAAAAGTACGGTGCCGAAAAAATGCAAGATGTCTACGATCTTTTAAGTGATCGGTATTTGTTGGAAGAACATACAGCAACCAAAGAAGCTATTCTTGATACATACGATGTATTGAAACCATATTTTGAGGAATTTTATGCCAATAAACCAAAGAAACGCTATGTAGATTTCAACCAAGGAATAGATTCTCGTCTGATAAATGACGAGAATATGGAAAAATTAGCTGAAATACCTATTAGACCAGTCCGTATTGCATTTGATCACTGGTCTTTGCGTGAAAAATATGAAGAGGCAGTAAGAACCGCTGTTCGGCATGGTCATACTAGTTTATCCAATTATATACTGTACAACTTTAATGACGAACCTATAGAATTGTATTGGAGATTAAAACTCAATGTAGATCTTTGTGAGGAGTTGGGAGCAAGTATATATTCATTCCCGATGAAGTACCATCCGATTGAAGATCCAGATTATTTTAGCAATAGAGATTATATCGGTGAACATTGGAATCGTAAATTTATTCGTACTATCCAAGCTATTCTAAATTCAACAAAAGGTAAGGTGGGAAAAGGACATGACTTCTTTTGCAAAGCATTTGGTGCCAATGAAGAAGAATTTTTCAAGCTTCTTTATATGCCAGAAGCCATGATTATTTACCGTTTTTATTTCGAAGAACTAGGCATGACTGACCGTTGGTGGCACGATTTCACTAGTTTGACGCAAGAAGAAGAACAACAGATTAAACCTATCATCGAACGAAATGTTTTCACCAATATTGATGAAATGGATCTTTTACCCGCAGTACGAAAAGTATTAGAATATTACCGTATTACAAGAGATGATGCGGAACGGTGGATGAAAGAAAGATAGCATTTCATGAATTTGATTTATCCAAAAATGAATAAAAGATGGATTTGCTTACATGAGAAATAAGTAAATCCATCTTTTGTTATAAATGGAATTTGCTCCCGTCTCCCATTTCATTTATCCAGAAGAATGCTGCAGAGAATTCTTTGGGTTTTGTGAGCACCGGAACAGTGAGAATTTCTTTCTGTACTCCAAGTACCTGTGCCAACTTTTTTAATAATTCCTCTCGTGGCATACGTGCATTGGTTTCATACTGAGCAATCCGGACATCCGCAGTATTTTCAGGAAATCCAACTGCCATGCCAAGTTCTTTCTGGGTAAGATTGTTTTTGCGTCTTAAATATCGTAATTTTTCTCCAAATGTAATCATAGTCATATCCTCGTATTTTATATGTGTTGAGGTGCCGGTCTGGCACCTCAGTTTTTTAGTTACAATTATTCTCCGGAACTTCCAAAGGCATCTGTGCCTCTTCCTTTTCCCAGGTCAAATACAAAATCCGCAATGATGATGGGCGTGATTACCAGTTGTCCTACTCTCGTATCCTTTGATATGGTCTGAGCTTTATTGCTGACATTGCTGATGATGGCATGGATCTCTCCGCGGTATCCGGAGTCAACCGGTGGTAGTTCGCAAGTCAATACTTTCTCTGCCATGCTGCTTCTGGGAAATACGAATCCGGCATATCCGTCCGGAAGAATTAATCCGAATCCCAAAGGGATTTTGACAATTTCCCCTGGTTGGATGGTACAGTCATAAGGCATATACACATCGGCACCGGCATCGTTTTCATGTACACGGAGTGGATTGTGTCCGGTAGTAAGTCCAAAATCAATGAGTTTTATTTTCATACTGCATCACCTCTGAAAAGCAATGGATAATCCAAATGGAGAATTTCATCGGGCAGCAGGATATGGTCAATGGGATGCCCACAACTCATTTTTCCTTCCAGGCATTTTCCTTTCTGACAAAATGGACCTGTCTGTTCCGGTGTAAAAAGAGCTGGACCCAGTTCATACAGATTCTGCCAGATCATGAGCATTACGATCCTCATCTCATCGGTATTTCTGCGGCAACAACGCTGGCCGATCATATGCTTCCACTGATAAGGCGTTGCACTGATAATCAGTACATTACGAAGACCTTGTGGTGTTGCGTAACCGGCGGCATCATGGCTGATTCCGGCTTTGCACAGGCGGTCATAACAGTTCATGTCTTCCTGACAGCTTTCCAGATAAAGTGCCTGAATTTCCGAAGGTGCTGAAATAATCTCATATGGAATGGCAAAATCTGCTTCTCCGGAATAGTTGCTGTACTGTAATGATGCACTCATGAACTTTACTTCGTTCTGGTGTCGGGTGATCTGGGAAAGGAATCTTCTGCTGGCGCCTACGACAGCAAGGGTAATTACTGTAAATTTCTGAATGGCAGGGTGTGGAAGTTCCCCCAGGTGGGTTAATGTTTCATTCGTAAAGGATTGGTTATACAGATCTACCAGGTCATTCATGGAATGGATGATATGCCCTCTCTGGGTCAGCCTTGCGGCAAAGACCATATTCTTTTCTGCTTCTTTTACTGCAAAGCAGTTCAGGATTTTTGTTTCAATTTTATTCATGGCAGTCTCCCTCTCTGACTAATGCATTGAGCAGGAACAGATAATTCAAGGTATCTGTAATCTTCTCATCCCACATACTCTGAGTATAAGCTGCCTGTTCTGAAAAGCACATATCATAAATTGAGATGATGTGTTTCGCCATCATTCCGGCAAGAGCCCTTTCAGGTGTACATTCCTGCAGGGATGCAGCGGTTTTAAATGCGCTTAGCCTGTCCGGGCTGTTTCCGGTATATTCTTTTGCTTTGTTCAGCAGGGTTTCTTCACAACGTTGCACTTGCTGTTCAAAGGTTAAATGAAATTCTGTTTGTGTCATAATGTCTTGTCCTCCTTCTTTTTGTGTTGTGTATTGATTTTTGATTTTTCTGTTTGTGCCGGTTGTTTATAAGAATTGTGAACCAATGGTTCTTTCATACCGAGAATGGCATCTACATTGGCACTGGCGATTTCCAGTTCTTTGTAATAATCCCGGAATTGTTTTACAACCGATTTCTGGGCATCAATAGATTCCTTTAATTCTGATTTCTGGGATTTAAGTGTTTTCATCGGCAACATCTTTCCGTCCGGATAGAACGTTTTTAACCAGTTGCGGGCTTCCTCATAGGATCTGATTTCTGAAGAATGCTCCTGTCGGAATTTCTTTTTATTTCGTGATTTCAGAAATTCTGCATACACTGATTTAGAAGCAAAATACTGACCGGTGTAGTGAATCTGTGAGTTCAGAGTTTTCATTTTGGAAGTGAGATCAGAAAGCTGATCCTGAGCATCTTCCATTTTTTCCTGAATATCTGAGGCCTGCTTTTCTAGATCCTCTCTGGTGTCATAACCATGATCCTGAATATAAATCAGGGTATTTGCCATTTGTTGGAGATTGCCGATTTTTACCTTCCGGGCATAAGCCTGATTCTGCATAGCCTTTACATTTTTCTGGAGATCCGTCACGAGACGGAGCTCTGATTTTATGTAAAAGATGACAAATGGATCTGTATGATAATCGGCTTTTGAAGCACTCTCCGATTTGTGTGTCCTTTCGTGAGAAAGATCTTTCCTGTTTTCATGATTCTGAAATACCTGTTCCAGAAAGTCTTTTTCATAGTTGGTACCCAGAGATTCTGCAGAGATTCGTTTGTTTCGGTCCGGATGAAGATAACGATAACTTCCTCTTTTCTCGATGACAGAAATATTGTACCTGTCCAAAAGCAGCGACTGGAATTCATCAAAACTTCCGGACAGTTGAGAACATTCATCAATCGCATCCCGCAGAAACTGTTTCTGTGTCTGGAATACGGTGGAAGCCGGTTTAAGTCCGGCAGCGCGGATTTTCTCATTCACTTTATCCAGTTCATCCTGCCCATGCGCCTTTGCCCAGTATTCTTCTTTAGTTATTTTTGCGGGAGCAGGAGAAAGAAGGTCAACTTGATGTAGTCCTTCCCGGTTGCACATATCCATGACTTCCTGTTTCAGATGATCCAGTAATTTGTTTGTGGAGCGATGTTTATATCCGGCTTCCTGCTCATGGGGCTTGTCCATGTAGTCCTGTCGTTCAACTGCATATTTGCGGACACTGTTAATGACGATATGGGTATGAATGTTACCTGATCCATTGTGTCCGTCCGTATGAGTGACTACCAGTGCCTGATAGCCGGGAAAGTTTTTTCGGGTATATTCCAGACACAGAGCCTGGGCCTTTTCTCCGGTAAGTCCACATTCTGATGCATCTGCCGGATCAAAACTGATGATGTAATGGTGGCTTTTGATATCTCCTCTTTTTTGATTTTTGTGAAAAAACTGGTTAGTCCTCTCGCACTCTTTGTCGAATGACATCGGATCACAGTTTAGTCCATCCATATAAAATTCTTCCCGCAGGACCTTTCTGCCGGAATCATCCAGAACCGGTTTTCCTGTTTTTTCATTGTGCTGAAAAAGCAGATATTCCAGGGCATCAGAATAGTTTGAATTTCTGCTTTTAATGTGTTTGATTATGGCCATGTAATTCACCTGCCATTCGTAATACTTCTTTCCTCAAAGAGAACAGCTCGGAAATACACTGCCGGATCTCATCCTTTATTTCCGCAGACCATTCTCCGCCAGTGTTAAAATACCTTGCAATCTGATTAAGATTCGATCCGATTTTTCCGTATTCACCGACTAGCCTTCGAAGTTCATCCATGTCAGCTATCACCTCGATGGTGTTTGTAATTTCCTTTTCAAGAAGTAATTTTCTTAGATACTCTGATCTGGAAATCCCAAGAATAGATGCCCCCTGATCTAAAAGAGCCATCTCTGCATCAGTAAGTCGTACAGCTACAAAATGTGGATGTGTAACTTCTTTTCTTTTATTTCTTCTCTCCATATTCCTCCCTTCCAACGGAATCATTCATCACATTGTGATGCCAACATAGGTATAAATGGCTGTCCCTTCCATTTGTACCATTGTTGCTGCGACCACTTTTTCAGTGGAAGCCAAAAGACATCTGTGATGTCAAAAACGAGGGCATGGGGAAACGGAATCCCCATCAAGATGAAAACCCGTAAGTGCAACAGTTGCCAAAATGGCACTACTGTTAAACACGGGTGGATCTTGCTCTTCGAAAAAGAACCTCTCAATATATATGGGAATAGAGACCACCTTATACAACATGGAAATGGAAAAACCTCGCTATGGTAGAAATATGATTTTGTTGAAATAGTCAAAAATATTGGCTTTGCGGAATTAGAAACGGAGTGGATCAATTTGTTACAATGAAAATTCATGTATTAAAAAGTTTACTTATTAGAGCTACTTTGTTGGAGTAACTGTTCTTGGGCATTGCAAAGGTGTTTGCCTATTGTCGTTGGGAGGATATCTGATATGCTGAAATAGAGGATACTTGAAATAATGCATAGGAAATTTAAAAGTATATTTCTAGAGATAAGAAACAAGGAGGCAGTATAATGAAGGAATTATATATACCATCCTCAGATGGAAAGAATCAGTTGCATGTTGTTATTTGGGAACCCAATATTACAGTAATTGGAATTGTTCAGATTTCTCATGGAATGATTGAATACATAAAACGCTATGATGAATTTGCAAGGTACTTAAACCAATATGGTATTCTTGTAATTGGGAATGACCATCTTGGTCATGGAGAAACGGCAAAAATAGATGACGATTTGGGGTATTTTTGTCCAAGCAACATGAGTGAAACTGTCGTTGCAGATTTATATGAAGTAACCCGTTTTGCAAAGAAAAATTACCCTAATGTTCCTTACTTCTTGTTTGGACACAGTATGGGGTCATTTATGGCAAGGCGCTATATAATGACATATGGAAATGAGTTGGATGGAGTGATTATTTCCGGAACAGGCAACCAGTCTGGAAGTGTACTGAAAGCTGGTAAAATAATGGTATCGCTGACTAAATTCTTTAAGGGAGACCGCTATAGATCCAAGATGCTGAAAAATATGTTTTTCAGCAAATTTAATAATCATATTCCAAACGTCAGGACATCAAATGATTGGCTTACAAAGGATGAAACTATTGTTGATAAATATAACACAGATAAGTATTGTACATATTCCTTCACGGTAAATGGATACCGTACTTTATTGGACGTGCTGTCATTCATACAGAATTCAAATAATATTGCAAAAATACCGAAGAACCTTTCTGTATTTTTGATTGCAGGAGAAGAAGACCCTGTTGGTAATTATGGAAAAGCAGTTAAAAATGTTTATGAAATCTACAAAAAAGCAGGAATTAAGGATATTTCGATAAAACTTTATAAAAATGACAGACATGAATTGATCAATGAGACAGACAAAGAAGACGTTTATGACGATATCAGGCATTGGCTGATTTGTCATTTGTAATTTGATTTATTTTTTGTTCATCGTGGAAAATATGCGAGTTTAGTATAATATTTTTCAAACGAATGGAATGATATACAGAATAGGAGGGATTGATAAGTGTCGGATATTACAAAAAGAGCATTAGAGGCATCTCTTAAAAAGATGTTACTGAAAAAACCGGTTACCAAAATTACAATTAGTGATATTACAGAAGACTGCGGTGTCAACCGTGCAACTTTTTATTATCATTTCAAAGATATTTATGACCTCATTGAATGGTCCTGTGAGGAGGATTCCCGCATAGCAGCAAATGGAAATACTACATATGATACATGGGAACAGGGATTTCTGTATATTTTTCAAGCCGTAGAAGAAAACAAGCCTTTTATACTTAATGTTTACCGTCATGTGAGTCAGGAACAGATTATTCAATATCTGTACAGGGTTGTTTATCAATTGATTATTAACGTTGTTGAAGAATGTGCACAAGGCATGAGTGTCAGGGAGGAGGATAAAAAATTTATTGCCGATTTTTACAAGTATGCTTTTGTAGGTATGATGCTGGACTGGATACGGCAGGACATGAAACCATCACCGGAAAAGATGATTTTCAGACTGAGTAATTTAATAGAGGGAGATATCATTCGTATGCTCGAAAAATGCCGGATTGATAAGCCATATGATAATATCAACAAATGATGGAGTTTGTCGAAAAAAACAACAATATAGCCCTGTCATCGAAGAATTCGATGATGGGGCTATTCTGTTGATTGAGAGTAGTTATCATACAATGTATATTGAGGATGTAATTGAAAAACATATATAACGAATTGAAATTCAGGAGGTATGATTATGTATTATTCAAGTGGAAACTATGAAGCTTTTGCTCATCCGAAGAAACCAGAAGGAGTAGATCACAAGTCAGCTTATATTATTGGTACAGGGCTGGCAGCACTTTCAGCCGCATGTTACCTTGTCCGTGATGGTCAGATGAAAGGTGAACGTATACACATTTTTGAAAAAGATCCGATTCCTGGTGGTGCCTGTGATGGGTTTGAATATCCGGGTGTAGGTTATGTAATGCGTGGCGGACGTGAAATGGATAACCATTTTGAAGTTATGTGGGATTTGTTCCATTCTATCCCATCTATTGAAACTGAGGGAGTCAGTGTACTGGATGAGTATTATTGGCTCAATAAAGAAGATCCGAATTACTCCCTTTGCCGTGCTACTGTCAACCGGGGACAGGATGCACATACAGATAAGAAATTTGCAGTTTCAGACAAAGCACAGATGGAGATCATGAGGCTGTTTTTCACGCCGGATGAAGAATTGTATGATAAACGTATTGATGAATATTTTGACGATGAAGTATTTGATTCAAACTTCTGGCTGTACTGGCGGACGATGTTTGCGTTTGAAAACTGGCACAGCGCACTGGAAATGAAGCGTTACATTAAGCGGTATATTCACCATATTGGAGGGCTTCCTGATTTCACCGCTCTGCGCTTTACAAAATATAATCAGTATGAGAGTATGATCCTTCCGATGGTAAAATATCTGGAAAATGCCGGTGTCGTATTCCACTATAATACAAAGGTTGTAAATGTTGAGTTTGATGTTACATCCAACAGAAAGCAGGCTACCCGTATTGAAATTGAGGCGGAAGGTGAAACACGTTTCGTAGACCTCACAGAGGATGATCTTGTGTTCATCACAAATGGTGGATGTGTGGAAAACTCTGCAATGGGATCCCAGAATACGCCGGCTCCATATAATCCGGAAATCAAGCCAGGTGGCGGATGGGATATGTGGAGACGTATTGCCGCCCAAAGCCCTGACTTTGGAAATCCTGATAAATTCTGTTATGACAGTGAGCTGTGCAACTGGATGAGTGCCACTGTGGAGACACTTGATCAAAGAATTATTCCATATATCACAAATATCTGTAAACGAGATCCGTTTACTGGTAAAGTGGTCACCGGCGGTATTGTATCTGTAAAAGATTCCAGCTGGCTTTTGAGTTGGACGATTAACCGTCAGCCACAGTTCCGTTCCCAGCCAAAAGACCATTGTCTCGTTTGGGTATATGCGCTCTTTAATGACAGACCTGGTGACTATGTCAAAAAGCCAATGAGAGATTGTACAGGAAAAGAGATCTGTATGGAATGGCTGTACCATATTGGTGTGCCGGAAAACGAGATCGAAGAACTGGCTGAGAACAGTGCAAACACAGTTCCAGTTATGATGCCTTATATTGATGCCTTTTTCATGCCTCGTAATGATACGGATCGTCCAAAAGTTGTGCCTGATGGAGCAGTAAACTTTGCATTTATTGGCCAGTTTGCCGAGACCGCAAGGGATACTATTTTTACAACAGAGTATTCCATGCGTACCGGTATGGAAGCTGTTTATACCTTGCTTAATGTAGACCGTGGAGTTCCGGAGGTTTGGTGCAGCACATATGATGTGAGGGATCTTTTGAATGCGACTGTCAAATTGCGTGATGGAGAACCACTGACTCAGATGAAGCTGGGAATCAAGGAAAAGATTGCTGTTAAAAAGGCTTTAGACTTTATCAAAAACACAGATGTGGAAAAACTGCTGAAAGAATATCATGTTATTTGAGTTTGAAAAAATTGAAATAATCATATTCTTTTCCATGATAAACAAATAAGCAAAAGCTTTCCGTTGTCGACATTTATGTCGGCAATGGGAAGCTTTTATTGATCTTGGACTTTGAATGAATCCAGACAAACATGTTAAGATTGCCTAGTTTTTGGATATATAGAAGACGTTTGCCCATAGAAGAAGAATGAAATAGTATGTAGAATTTAGGCAAGAAAAAGAGAATGGAGGTGAAAATATTGAAAAAGATTCGTATGGCAAGAGATGGGTATGTTTTGATTTCAATTATTTTCTATATAGCTGGAATCGTATGTATGACAATACCATCTATATCCCCACTGGTGCTATGTATCACAGGGGGCATCATATTAGTTGCCTATGGAATTGTTAAGATTATTGGATATCTTTCAGATGATTTGTATGATCTGGCTTTCCAATATGATCTGGCCTGTGGAATATTCCTGATAGTGCTAGGAGTGATAGTGCTTGGATGTAATTTGCGTATCCGTTCATATCTTTCCCCAGGACTAGGATTGTTGATTTTGCTTGACGCTGTATTAAAAGTTCAGACTGCAAAAGACGCAAAAGTATTTGGACTTGAAATATGGAAATGGATATTGACACTTTCCATCATTGTAGCTGCTTTTGGGATCTTAATTATAATAAAGCCGTTTCAGGAAAGTCAGATCAGTCATGTCATTATCGGAAGCGGTTTTTTTGCAGAAGGTCTCATGAATCATCTCACAGTCAAGGAGACGGTGAAGATTTCAAAACAAATCCAAGGACAGGAAAAGAACGAGGAAGATACTGACTGGGAAGAATAAAATGTTTAAGTAAAACTTATTATTAACAAATATAAAATTATAGGGAGGAATTCTATTATGAACGCATCAAATACTTTAAAGAAACTGGGAATCGAGCAGACATTCAATTATATTTACAAGGATCCGGATAAGCATATGCCGAAGATGATGGACTGGGCAGATAAATTTGCTGATGGAGAATTTATTTCTCAGAGAAAAATAATTCGGGATGCAATTACAGATCCGGAACATCCTTATTATCACTATATCCGCCGTCTTTTTAAAGAGGTAGCTCCCAATGTGACTAAGACACTTGCCGTGAATCTGTTTATTAATGCCAGTCTGGTTGGCTGGAAGAAGGAAGAAGAACTGAGAAAGAAGTATAACTGTAATATTCCATGGGCTATCCTTCTGGATCCTACATCTGCCTGCAATCTGCACTGTACGGGATGCTGGGCGGCGGAATATGGACACAAATTAAATCTTACTTTTGATGAGATTGATGATATTATCTGCCAGGGAAAAGAATTGGGCGTTTATTTTTATATTTACACTGGCGGCGAGCCACTGGTTCGTAAAAAAGACTTGATTCGGATCTGTGAAAAGCATTCGGATTGCGTATTCCTCTGCTTTACAAATTCCACATTAATTGACGAAGAATTTGCGGATGAAATGCTCCGTGTAGGTAATTTTGTACCAGCCATTTCTCTGGAAGGATTTGAAGAGGCAACTGATGGACGACGTGGAACTGGTGTATATCAGAAAGTACGTAAAGCCATGGAACTTCTCAGAAGAAAGAAACTGATTTATGGAATCTCTTGCTGCTATACCAGCGCTAATTATGATTCAATTACATCAGAGGAATTCTATGATACATTGATTGAAATGGGTGCCTATTTTGTATGGTATTTCCATTATATGCCGGTAGGAAACGATGCTGTTCCAGAGTTGATGCCTACACCGCAGCAGCGTAGCGGAGTTTATGAGAAAATCCGTCGTTATCGTGCCACAAAGCCATTGTTTGCACTGGATTTTCAGAATGATGCAGAATATGTTGGCGGATGTATCGCCGGTGGTCATCGCTACTTACATATAAATGCTAACGGTGATATCGATCCATGCGTATTTATCCATTATTCAGATTCTAATATTCGGGAAAAGACGCTTCTGGAAGCACTGCAGTCACCGATGATGATGGCTTACCATGATAATCAGCCATTTAATGATAATATGCTTCGTCCGTGTCCTATGCTGGAAAATCCTGACAAGCTTCGTGCAATGGTTGAAAAATCAGGTGCTCACTCAACAGATCTTCAATCTCCAGAAACGGCAGAACATCTTTGTGCAAAATGTGACCAGTATGCGAAGAATTGGAAGCCGGTTGCAGATGAACTTTGGAAAGAGAACAGGGCGAAAAAGAAAATTGCAGATTAAAGAAAAACTATAAATTTGAACATTGAAGTATTTATTCAGGTAATCGAAATAAATGAAAGGAAATAAAAAATGAACAAAAGTAAACGATTTTTTACATCAGAGTCTGTCACAGAAGGGCATCCAGATAAAATGTGTGATGCTATTTCAGATGCCGTGCTGGATGAATTATTGAAGCAGGATCCTATGAGCCGGGTGGCGTGTGAGACGGTAACGACTACAGGTCTTGTTATGGTAATGGGAGAAATTACTTCCAATGCATATGTAGATATCCAGAAGGTGGTTCGAGATACAATCAGGGAAATTGGATATACAAATGCAGAGTATGGTTTTGATGCAGATACCTGTGGTGTGTTAACAGCCATTGATGAACAGTCGGCAGATATAGCAATGGGTGTGGATAGGGCTCTTGAGGCAAAAGAACATAATTTGTCGGATGAAGAGATTGAAGCCATCGGAGCTGGAGATCAGGGGATGATGTTTGGATATGCGACGAATGAGACTAAGACGTATATGCCCTATCCCATTGAGCTTGCACATAAGCTGGCATTGCAACTGACAAAAGTACGAAAAGAAGGAATACTTCCATATTTGAGACCAGATGGAAAAACCCAGGTAACTGTAGAATATGATGAAAAGGACAAACCATTCAGACTGGATGCCGTAGTGCTTTCTACACAGCATGATCCGGACATAACACAGGGACAGATTCAGTTGGATATTAAAAAATATGTGTTTGACGAAATCCTACCAGGTGGAATGGTGGACGAGAATACAAAATTCTATATCAATCCAACAGGCCGTTTTGTAATAGGTGGACCGCATGGAGACAGTGGATTGACAGGCCGTAAGATTATTGTAGATACATATGGAGGATATGCGCGGCATGGTGGTGGAGCTTTTTCGGGAAAGGACTGTACTAAGGTAGATCGCTCTGCATCATATGCGGCCCGTTATGCGGCAAAAAACATTGTAGCGTCAGGGTTGGCTGAAAAATGTGAGGTGCAGCTTTCCTATGCTATTGGTGTAGCACAGCCCACCTCAATTATGGTGGACACGTTTGGAACAGGAAAACTTTCAGATGAGAGAATTACGGAGATTATAAGAGAGAACTTTGATTTTCGCCCAGCTGGTATTATCAAAGAATTGACATTAAGAAGACCTATTTACAGACAGACAGCTGCTTATGGACATTTTGGAAGGGAAGATGTGGATCTTCCATGGGAAAGGTTGGATAAAGCCAATGAATTAAAGAAATATTTGTAATAGTATAAAAATGGCACAGGAGGATTATGAGATGAACGTTGCGATTGTAACAGACAGCAACAGTGGGATCTTTGAACAAGAAGGAAAGATTCTAGGTGTCCATGTCATTCCAATGCCGGTGATTCTGGAAGGGAAAACATATTATGAAGGCATTGATTTAATTCATGAGGAGTTTTATCAATGCCTTGAGGAAAACAGAGAAGTTTTTAGTTCACAGCCTTCGCCGGCAGAAGTGACAGACATGTGGGATAAGCTGCTATTATCTGAATATGATGAAATTGTATATATTCCAATGTCCAGTGGACTCAGTGGATCCTATCAGACAGCTCAGGCCCTGGCGCAGGATTATGAAGAAAAAGTACAGGTGGTTGATAATCATCGTATTTCTGTTACCCAGAGGCAGTCTGTGTTGGATGCACTGGTGCTGAAAGAAAAAGGGTGTTCTGCAAAAGAAATAAAAGAAGCTTTAGAACAAACTGCTTATGAATCCATTATCTATGTAGGCGTGGAAACCTTAGAATATTTGAAAAAGGGAGGACGTGTTACTCCGGCGGGAGCTGCCATGGGCACATTATTAAGTATAAAACCACTGCTCGTAATTGCTGGAGAACGTTTAGATGCCTATGCAAAAGTTCGTGGAACAAAAAGCTGTAAAAAGCGTCTGCTTATGGAAATGAATACAATTGCAGATGAATTTCATAAAAATAGTGATGAGATATATGTGGGCGTCGCAGGGAGCTTCGGAAAAAAAGAAGAACATCAGGAATGGATGGAAATGGCCCAAGAGATGTTTCCTTGGGAAGATGTTAAATACGATCCGCTGACATTCAGTATCAGCTGTCATGTGGGGCCAGGGGCTTTCGGTATGGGGATAAGTAGAAAAATAAGAATTTAGAATAAGTGGGGAATCAAATGAAGCGTTCATGGTTTAGAGCATTGCTCTTGAGACGAGTACAAGTATTATATCTGTACGCCATATTTGATTGTCGATGACAGCATGGTATCTGCATTATGCTTAGCGGCTAAAAGCGGTGTAGATGTGCGGATTATCACTCCTCATATTTATGACAAGGCCTTGATTCATTTGACTACACGATCATATTACAGGGAATTGATATATGGTGGTGTGAAAATATATGAATATTCAAAAGGATTTATGCATTCTAAAATATTTGTTTCCGATGACCAGATAGCGACTGTAGGAACAACGAATTTAGATTTTAGAAGCCTCTATCTGCATTTCGAATGTGGAGTATGGATGTATAACAGTAAGGCAGTATTACAAATAAAAAAAGATTATTTTGATACATTGAATGAGTGCACGCAGATTACATTAGAAGAGTGTATAGAAAGGTTGCCAATAAGGGTATTTCAGGAAATCTTGAGAATATTTGCCCCGCTAATGTAAAGAGCACCGCCAAGTTGAAGCGGTGCTCAATCTATTCGGGTATTATATACTTGAAGATTCGGACAATTCAAGAAATGCCTGCTTCAAAGAATCTCCAATCAAATCAGTAATACGAGTAACTGACTTCAAAAGGTCAAAGTTCATGTTTTTGTCCAGCCAATCTAATGTGTATCCAAGAAGGCAACATTTATAGTACTGTATTAGGATAGTTTTATCTTCAGAAGGAATATTCAAATCTTTGGTAACAGTATGTATGTATTGAGTTACTGTGTAGAGTATGATTCTTTCCAATTCGTTTTGGAATACATCTCGTTTCACAGAACGGTATATATGGAGCATGGCCTTTTTGCGTTTTAAGCAACGTTCAACAATTGGAATCAAGCAATCCGTCGGTGAACCAAAATGTCCGTTAGTCTGGATGATTTGATCTACATCAGATTTTATTGTAGTTTCCAGAAGCTCAGGAATGTCATGAAAATGATAGTAAAAGGTGTTTCGGTTGACTTGGCAGCGCTCTACAATATCCCTTACAGTAATCTTGGTGTAGGGACGTTCTTCCAGCAACTGCCAGAAAGCATCTATGATGGCAGATTTTGTATGGTTCATATATATATCAACTCGCTTTTTGTTTTTTATATCGTAGCATAAAATGTCGAATGATACAATGATGCAGAACAATGAAAAAATTTGGAAAGATGATAAAAGGTATTTTGAAAATATGGTTCTTTTATTTGATAGTATGTCTAGCAATCCTGCCTCTGTATCACAAACGAGCTGATGAAGAAAACAGAGAGTGTGAAAGGGTGTTAAATATGGCTGGACAGGAGAGAATATTAAATATTGAAAATAATGTGGATGCGTTGGTGTGGCGGCTCCGTTTAATCGAATCGGCAAAAGAAAATATTATGCTTTCAATTTTTGATTTTCGTGACGATAACAGTGGTCAGGATATGATGGCTGCACTATTAAATGCTGCAGATAGAGGTGTAAAAGTTCAGATATTAGTTGATGGCATGAAGAAAATTATCAAATAATAGAACAGAGTGTAGGAAAAAGGATTTTTTATGGAATCCTGCGCATTTTAATTATTCCGTTTCGACATTTGCTATAAAAAGCAGAAATAGTAAATATTATTGATGAATGTGAGAGTTTACTAAAACTGGGAGGAGTAAAATATGAAAACGTTGAAAAAAATAAAGCTGGATATGTGGACAAATGCAATCATGACGGTATTGATTGGTGTATTATTCATAATAAAACCACATGATTCCTTAAAAGTAATTGCGATAATTGCAGGTATTCTGATTTTGTGCAGTGGGATTTTTGATCTGGTTTGTGATTCAAAATTACGACGAAATACTTATTTTACATATGGAACGTTATTTGAAGGCATTTTGAAATGTATTTTTGGAATCTTTATCATCACACATGGGGGAATTACAATAGTGTTGTTTTCTTATGTGTTTAGTATTGTCATCATAATCAATGGAGTAATCTGTATGGAGACGGCTGTTTGCATGAAAGACATATTTCATGTGCGCTGTACATCATATGTTATTCTATCATGTATTATTATTCTGGTTGGAATTAGTATGATGTTCTTTTCACCGGATACAGTTTCAGCCGCTGCATTAATGGCAGGAATTATCTTCATTTTAAATGGTATTATTGACATTTTTATATTATACCGATTGAGCAAAATAGGTAAAAAATATGCTCTTGAAATGAAGAATGTGTTTGATGAAGTAAATGGAAATATAATAGACGAATAGATATAAGAAGTACTTTATGATTATAATTATGAATGAGAAAAGTTGGACGAAAATCAGAAACAAAGAAAAAAAACAAAAGAGTGAGAAAAAGTCAGAAATGAAGTTAAAGAAACTCACTCCTTTAGCAGCAATTATTCTGATGACACTGATTCTTTTAGTGATTGTAAGAAAATCAGAAGAACCTTTGTCTGTAGAAACGATATTGAAGTATACACCTGAAAATATGATTTTGGCTGCGTGTGTTTTAGTTTTGTTCTTTGCTCTCAAAAGCCTTACAATTATGTTCCCATTGTCGATTTTATATTTGAGCAGTGGAGTTCTGTTTACACCATTTATAGCTGTGATGGTAAGTATGGTTGGACTGACGACAACCATTACGATTCCTTATTGGATCGGAAGATACAGCGGTGAGGATATTATACAGTATATTGGGACTAGATATCCCAAGGTTCAACAACTGACAGGATATCAGAATGAAAATGCTTTTTTTGTATGCTTTATTACCAGAATTGTTGGATTTTTGCCAGGTGACATTGTGAGCCTGTATTTTGGCACTTGTGGAGTGAAATTCACTACTTATCTGACAGCAGGAATAAGCGGTTCTTTGCTCAGTATTGTTACTACTACTTTGCTTGGAACTAAGTTGAGCAATCCATTTTCAATAGAATTTATCATGGTATTATTATTAAGAATTTTGGTTGCTGCCGGAACTGTTGTCTTGAAACACTATATGAATAAAAGAACAGGAGAGAAATGAGAAAAATGAATAGAATATTAAAAGTCAAGAGTATATTGTTTCCATCTCTAGGATTAATCTGTATTTTGTTTTCTGATAGAGTAACTCTTCTGTTGCCTTATTTATTAGGAAGTGCTATGGTACTTGTAGGCACGCTGATGGTAGTAAGCTATTTTAAGGACAAAAAGTTCTTTGAAAAGCAGGCAGACGAATTAGCATATAGTATTATGATGTTTATTATGGGGGATTGCATTTCTACTGAAAGGCTCCAGTTCGTTGGAGGCATTAGGAATTACTTGGGCAATTATCGGTATAAGAAAGGCATCTAAATCATTGAATGCGGCAATTAGGCAGTTCTTTTGTAGAAATAATAATTGTGTTATACCAATGATAGAATTTTTCGTACGAATCACGCTAGCATTACTCCTTCTGTTTAATCCGATTGAAAAGATATCCAATCATGTAATTATATTAGGATTGGAAATAATAGCAGTTAGTTTTCCATTTTGTAATATATCCCATTCAGGATAATTGATGATGATAAGTATATTGATCCTTCGTATGATTCAATTCATACGGAGGTTTCTTTTTGCCCTTTTTCTCATCTTGACATTTTTTAACTAAAACATGTTGTATAAGCCCCTCTGAAACTTTGGATATATAGAGGGACATTTATATCCGCGAGCAACGAGCCAAGCGGACATGCTTGCATGTCCATTTGGCGACTGCCACGAGAGCCAAATGCCCCGTCACTTGCGGGAGTATTTGGAATGCCACCTCCAAAATAATGAAATGTGAGGTAATGACATATGTCAGAGAAAAGATGTTATACAGTAAAAGAGTTACAGGAAATTCTTGGAGTCAGCAGACCGACAATATATAACCTTCTGAAGAAAAATGAGTTCCGGTGGATCCAGCTGGATGGCGGAAAGTACCGTATTTCCAAAAAAAGCTTTGATGACTGGCTGGATAAGCTGCCGGAATCTTCCAACTAATCTCCTATCCGGATGAAAAATCGACATCCTAAATTTTTTTGAAAAAGTGCGGTATGGTATGGGAAGAAGGAGGAAAGCTTCATGGATGAGAAGGGAAAAATGAATACCAAGGAATACGAAGAACTGATAAAGGAAGTGAAAGCAAACAGCCCATACAAGAGGCTGTCTTCTGCGAAAAAGAAATGGATGAGTGTTTCTGAGATGGGCGAGCTCCTGGGACTTAAAAAGACGGATCGGTATTGGCTGGTACATAAAAACTTTTTTGAGACCAAAGAGATTGCCGGAAAGATGCGGGTCAATATTGAGAGTTTTGAAAAGTGGTATGCGAATCAGATTAAATATCATAAAGTCAACGGAGAAGAACCGGGAAAGGAATTGAAAGAATGGTCTTATTCTGTTCCGGAACTTGCAGAAATGCTGGAGCTTACGGATGGTGTCATCTATGACCTGATCAAGCAGAATAAGATTGAGGTTGTGATTGTGGACTACTGGAAACGTGTACCAAAAGCTGCATTTCAGAAATGGTATGACGGACAGTCCAGATACCGCACGAAGGAGGATAAAAAGAGGGATGCGGAAATGGAGGCCGCTACTCTCACTATGCCGGAAATGGCCAGACAGCTGGGAATCACCAGAAATCAGGTATATGGCATCCTGAATAGTCAAAAGTATCAGCATTTCTTTGAGTTCGTCACGATCGCTGATCGAAAAAGAATCACGAAAGAAAGCTTTCAGAAGTTTCTGGAAGGGCAGGATGAATATCATCTGGATCCGGCGAACGATTATGAAGAACTGGCAATGGAAGAAAATGTGGCACTGGCGAATTATCGGAGAAAGAAACTGGCACAGACCGGGGAACGAGGAAGGAATGGCAATCTGCAGTATCTTACTATAGATGAAGCAGCCTTTATGGCAAAGGTCAGCCGGTCCATGATAAATGTCTGGTACACAAAAGGATATTTTCCGGTTGTAAAAATAAGGAACCATGTTCGGATCAAACGAAAAGAATTTGAAGCGTGGCTGGAAAAGAGAAATACAGAAAGGGGCTGTTAAATTATGGCATCGATCAGGGAACGAAATGGAAAATTTAATGTAATCTATTCCTATACTGATGCAGACGGGAAACGGAAGCAGAAATGGGAAACTTATGCTACAAAGGCAGAGGCAAAGAAACGCAAGAAAGAAATTGAATATAAAGAAGAAATGGGATCCATGATAATCCCGCAGTGTAAAACCATGAAGGATCTTCTGGCAGAATATGTTGCCCTGTATGGGAAGGACAACTGGGCATTATCTACGTATGATGGAAATGTTTCTCTCATAAATAATTATATCCTTCCGATCATCGGGGATGAAAAACTGTCGGAGATCAATACCCGTTTTATTGAAAAATATTATCAAAGATTGTTGAAAGCTCCGGCTGTGGTCAATCCTATGATTGGGAAAAGAAAGAATGAATATGTATCTACCAGTACCATCAGAGATATCCATAAACTCCTCCGAAGCTGTTTTAAACAGGCTGTCAAATGGGAACTGATGGAGAAGAATCCTTGTATCTATGCGACCGTACCAAAACATAAAACAAAGAAACGTGAGATTTGGACTGCAGAAACTCTGATGTACGCACTGGAAGTATGTGAGGATGATCGGCTAAAGCTGGCAATGAATCTTTCCTTCTCCTGCTCTCTCCGGATCAGTGAGCTTCTGGGGCTTACCTGGGATTGTGTGGACATCTCGGAGGAAGCAATTGAGGAAAACCGGGCATATCTGTTTATTAATAAGGAATCCCAGCGAGTGAGCAAATCCGCTTTAAAAGAGTTGGATGCAAAAGATGTGCTGCTGATATTTCCGGAAAAAAGCAAGACCAATAAAACAGTCCGTGTTTTGAAAACACCGAAGACAGACAGCAGTGTCCGAAAGGTTTTCCTTCCAAAGTCTGTCGCAAAGATGCTGATCGAGTGGAAAGAAAAACAGGATGAGACAAAGGAAGTTCTTGGAGATGAATACATGGACTATAACCTGGTCATGGCAAGTACGTTTGGTCTTCCTTTGGGGGATGGCGCGATCCGGAAGCCATTAAATCAGTTGATTAAAGACTATGATCTCCCACCGGTTGTTTTCCACAGTCTCAGACACAGCAGTGTTACCTATAAGCTGAAACTGAATGGTGGAGATATCAAGGCAGTTCAGGGCGACTCCGGACATGCTCAGGTCAGCATGGTTACGGATGTATATTCCCACATCCTGGATGACGACCGGAAGAAAAATGCAGAATTATTTGAAGAGGCATTTTATGAGAAAAAAGATCTGGATCCGCAGATGCATCCGAATACAGCACAAAACACGGTAGCGGTTCCGGAAGGCGTGGATGCAGAGCTGCTTGCAAAGGTCCTTAATAATCCTGAGATGGCAGCACTTCTTACGTCACTGGCGAAGACAATGAAGTGAAAAATAGTGTAATTTTAGTGAAAAACGGGTTTCGTTAAAAGGAATGTTAAAAATATATCTCCATCATGCTAATTGATATCACCGTCATTTGATGGTAAAATGATGGAGATAATATTAAAATGAAGGAGATTTCGATGAGAAGTTTTGATTATATAAAAACTCCGGAGCAATTGCTAAAACCTGAAATTGTTCAGATGGTCGGAAGCATTCATGAGCATAAAGGTAAGCAGGAATTGTTCCTTGAAGCCAATATAGACGAATTGAAAACTCTGCTGGAAGTTGCTTTGATTCAAAGTACAGGGGCTTCTAACAGGATTGAAGGTATTTATACTACCGACAAACGGTTGGAAGAATTAGTAAGACAGAAAGCCGAACCGCGTAACCGGTCTGAACAGGAAATATCCGGATACCGGGAAGTTCTTGCCACTATCCATGAAAGTTATGAGTATATTAATCCGAGACCCAATATTATTTTACAATTGCATCGGGATTTATACTCATATTCCGGAGGAAATGCTGGTGGAAATTATAAAAATTCGGATAATGTAATTGCAGAAACAGATGCAGAAGGTCATCAGAAAGCGCGTTTTATCCCGGTGCCGGCATTTCAGACTCCAGAAGCTATGAATGAACTTTGTACAAATTTTCTGGAAGCATGGGAAGCAGATCGAATAGATAAGTTGATTCTTATCCCTATGTTTATTCTTGACTTTCTGTGTATCCATCCATTTAATGATGGAAATGGGCGAATGAGCCGCCTGTTAACACTTCTTTTGTTTTATAAAGCCGGCTATATTGTCGGAAAGTATGTCAGTGTTGAAATGCTGATTGAAAAGACAAAAGAAACTTATTATGAGGCATTACAGGAAAGTTCTAATGGATGGCACGAAAATGAAAACAATTATGAGTCATTTGTAAAATATTATCTGGGAATTATACTGAAAGCATACAGTGAGTTTGAGGGGCGTGTAGAGCACCTGAAGAACAGAAGCCTTTCAAAGCCGGATCGTATAAAGGCAGTGATTGATAATAAGGTAGGAAAAATTACCAAAAAAGAAATCATGGAGTTATGTCCGGATATAAGCAAGGTAACTGTAGAAAGGACCCTGACGGAACTGGTTAAAAGTGGATATATTGCAAAAGTAGGTGCCGGGCCGGCAACTGGATATGTTCGTATTTAAATCGGCTGTCGTGGTCGAAACCCCATAGACAAATTGACAATAACGTTGTATAGTAATAATAGAAATCTGGTCAATTGAATATTGTTTATCATTCCCGCTTGTAAGGGGATGGTAGCCGGAAGATGATATCTGTTAGTAACAACAGAGCTTTCCCCGGATGTTAGCAGCTGCAAAGAACCTGCTAATTTTCAGGGCTTATCTGGACTTAACAGAAAGGATATTCAGATTACCAGAATTTGATTTGAAAATAAAAAAAGTCCTTGATAATAAAAGGCTAAACATATCAGTTCTTGACAGGGATTGACAGAACCACAGAGCTCTCCTAAGCGGTAGGTCGGGTGTTCGAATCACCTCAGGAACGTACGAAGAGGCTGTGGAATTGACAGATACCCTATCTGTTACTCCACAGCCTCATTTTTATATCTTCAGCTCTGTTGATGCTGCCCTGCAATGATCATTTCAGTATCCCATCAGCAATCACCATTTTCTGTGCTTCACTGGTCCCCTCATAAATCTCCGTTATCTTGGCATCACGCATCATTCGTTCTACCCCATATTCCCGGAGATATCCGTATCCCCCGTGAAGCTGTACCGCCTTTTCCGTCACTTCCATTGCAGTCTCTGACGCAAACAGTTTTGCCATAGCTGCTTTTGCCGGAAAGTCCTCTTCCCCTGTACCACACAATGCCGCCTCATAGACAAGCAGCCTTGACGCCTCGATCCTGGTCTTCATCTGCGCCAGCTGGAATCTTGTATTCTGGAAATCGCTGATTTTTTTCCCAAACTGCTCCCGACTCTTTACATACGCAGCAGTCTTATCAAACGCGCCTTCCGCAATTCCCAATGCCTGAAACGCAATGCCGATCCGCCCCTGATTCAGAGTATCCAGAGCAATCTTTTTGCCCTCCCCTATCTTTCCCAGGATATTTGAGGATGGAATCCTGCAGTTCTCAAATATCAGTTCTGTGTTTGCCGCTCCCCGGATACCCATTTTTCTTTCTTTTTTTCCAAAGTGAAACCCCGGTGTGCCCTTCTCTGCAATAAATACGGAAATTTCCTTTCTACCCCCATCCTTCCTGTCCGTCACCGCAAAAATAACATAAATTTCCGCCTCCGGTGCGTTGGTGATAAAAATCTTTCTCCCGTTTAATACCCATTGGCCTTGATCTTCTGCTGCTGTTGTCTCCATACCGTAGATGTCCGTTCCCGCTGAAGGTTCTGTCAAACCGAACGCGCCCAGTTTTTTTCCTTTTGCAAGAGGTTTCAGATATCTGGTCTTCTGCTGTGCAGTTCCGTATTTCTCTATAGGCCCCCCGCATAAAAGTGTATGGGTCGATACGATCAGGCCTGTAGAGGCGCATACCTTTGAAAGTTCCTCTATACACAGCCCCAGTGTCATTTTGTCCAGGCCCAAACCGCCGTATTCTGTACGGAAAGGAAGCCCCATCCAGCCTTTTTTTGCAAGTATTTCCACAATGTAATCTGGAAATTTTTCCTTTTCATCTGTCTCTTCTGCCACGGCCGCCAGAGCTGTCTCCGCAAATTTCTTAAATTGTTCTCTCCGGTTCTGATATGCCTCCCTATCCATATGTATAAAATCCCTGTCCTGTTTTTCTGCCAAGCCTGCCGGCGCGGACCATTTTCTTAAGGTATGGGTGGGGGCGGTATTTGGGGTCTCCTGTCTCGCTCTGTAACACTTCCATGATCGCCAGAACCACATCCAGTCCGATCAAGTCTCCCAGGGCAAGGGGGCCCATGGGATGGTTTGCCCCAAGCCGCATAGCTGTGTCAATGTCTTCCGCATTGGCTGCGTCTTCTGCATATAACCCAATCCCCTCATTGATCATAGGGATAAGAATTCTGTTGACCACAAATCCGGCAGTTTCTTTTACCTGCACCGGTACCTTTCCTATATCCTCCGCTATGGCTTTTAATATCTGTACTGTCTCTGCCGGTGTATCTATCCCGGTGATGATCTCTACCAGCTTCATAACCGGCGCCGGATTAAAAAAATGCATTCCCACAACTGTTTTTTTTAATCCCGCCCCTATTTCCGTTATGGAAAGGGAAGAGGTATTCGTAGCTAAAATACAACTGTCTCCACAAATATCCTGAAGTTTTCGGAATGTCTGCTTCTTTACTCCCATATCCTCAATAGCTGCTTCAATGACCAGACCACAATCACCGCAGTCCTCAATGGTTCCCGGGGTTATGTTTTTCATGGTCTCGCAAACTTCCCGGCTGCTTATTTTTCCTTTTTCTTCTCTGTGCCTCAGTGTATCTGCAATTTTGTTTCTGCCTTTTTCCGCCAATTCTCTGTTTAAGTCACACAGGAGTACCTCGTATTTTTGTGTCCGGGCAAATGCCTGGGCAATGCCTGCTCCCATTGTGCCTGCTCCGATAATGCCTACTTTCATCCGTACCTCCTGTTCTGTTTTACATGTTAAGAAATCCGCTGCTCCTTCTTCTTTCCAGAAATGCTGTCATTCCCTCCAACTGGTCACGACTGCCAAAGCAATCTCCGAATACCTCTGCCTCCAAAGAAACAGCCTGCTCCATCCCCGCTTCAATTCCTTGATTTATGGCTTTTTTACATCCGCGAACTGCAATGGGAGCATTTGCGGCTATCTGTTCCGCCATTTTAACTGCTTGCTCCAAAAGTTTTGCACCGGGATACACAGCGCTTACAAGGCCTATTCTATAAGCCTCATCAGCACTTATACTGCAGGCAGTGTAAATCATCTGTTTTGCCGCGGAAATACCCACCAGCCGCGCAAGACGCTGGGTCCCGCCGAATCCCGGTGTGATGCCAAGACTGACCTCCGGCTGCCCGAACACCGCATTATCTGAACACAGCCGCACATCACAGCTCATGGCCAGTTCGCACCCGCCGCCCAGGGCATATCCATTGACAGCGGCAATGACCGGTACGGGAAGTGTCTCCACTTTTCTGAATATTTTATTTCCCAACATACCAAATGCTTTTGCCTCTTTTCTGGTAAAATTCTTCATTTCACCAATATCAGCACCTGCTGCAAAAGCTCGTTTTCCCTGCCCTGTGATCACCAGACATCTCACCGTTCTTAGGTTTACATAATCCAGGACATTATCCAGCTCCGCCAGCAGTTCCCTGTTTAATGCATTCAGCGCCTTTTCTCTGGACAGGGTTATGAGTCCATACTGGTCTTTCTCTTCATATTTGATATATTTCATATTGATAATTTCCATGCTTTCACTTCCTGTCATGAAGCTTCAGACTCTCTCTACAACTGCAGCGCATCCCATACCGCCTCCGATGCAGAGGGTTGCCAGCCCTGTGTTCACATTTCTCCGCTCTATCTCGTGGAGCAGTGTGACCAGGATACGGCACCCTGAGGCCCCCACCGGATGACCAAGGGCGATCGCACCGCCGTTAACGTTCAGTTTCCCATCCGGGATTCCCAGTTCTCTGGCAACTGCCAAAGACTGTGCCGCAAACGCTTCGTTTGCCTCGATCAAGTCAAAATCCCCTATCTCAAATCCTGTTTTTTCCATAATTTTTTTGGTAGCTGCCACCGGTCCGATCCCCATAATCGAAGGATCTACTCCTGCAAGAGAGCCCCCCTTCCACACTGCCATAGGTCTGACTCCCAGCTCATGGGCTTTTTCTCTGCTCATAACAATAAGGGCCGCCGCACCGTCATTAATACCTGAAGAATTTGCAGCCGTCACGACACCGCCTTCTTTAAATGCAGGACGCAGCTTTGCAATACTGTCCGCTGTGGTTCCGGGACGAATGCCCTCATCCCTGCTTACCAGAATGGTTTCCTTTTTCTTCTTTACAGTCACCGGAACGATCTCTCTTTCAAATCTTCCCTCTTCCTGTGCATTGGCAGCTTTACTCTGACTCCAAGCAGCAAATTCATCCAGTTCCCGTCTGGTCAGTCCCCATTTTCCCGCCACATTCTCTGCTGTAATTCCCATATGATACTGATAGAACGCATCCGTCAAAGCATCATTTACCATGGTATCTACTAAAGTGCCGTTTCCCATACGGTAACCGAATCTTCCGTTGGGTACCGCATAAGGAGACATGGACATGTTTTCCATTCCCCCTGCGATCACTACATCCGCATCACCGGCCAGAATCATCTCCGCCGCCTGATTTACACAGTTAAGACCGGAACCACACACCACATTTGTGGTCACAGCCGGCACCTCTACAGGCAGCCCGGCTTTCAGCGCTGCCTGACGGGCCACATTCTGACCAAGCCCTGCCTGAATCACGCATCCCAGGTATACCTGGTCTACTTCTTTTGCCGGAATCCCGGAACGTTTTAAGGCTTCTCTGATGACAAGTGCGCCCAGATCAGCAGCCGGCACAGAAGCCAAGGCTCCGCCTAAAACTCCTATCGGTGTCCGGCAGGCACCTGCCAGAACAATCTCTTTCATAGTTCTCATCCTCTTCTCCCATCGCAGGAATAAAAGTTCACTCCTTTATCCCTGCGATACTTTTAGCCAGTCTCTGCTTTTCTGCCAGTTTTCCCTGTCTACCGATCATGATACGCTGTGCCTGGGGACTTCCCGCTCCGTGAAGTGACTCTGTCCTATACCCCACCGCTGCGGTTCCCAGTGTCATATTTTCTATTAGGCGCAGGATCTTCATGCGGTCCATAACATCCGTCTGGCTATTTCCTTTAAAGTATTTTCTGCACATTTCCCCCACTTCCGGGGATTCAAAATCCTTCTCCGATGGCATGGTAACCATCAGCCCTCCCGCAATATCCTCCGCCAGTCTGGCAATCTCATAAGGAAATCTTGTGACATTCTGCTTACACACATTAGCCAGCAGGTTATCAATCTGGTAATTGCCTGACTGTGTAGGGCTTCCCTCTGCGGAACAGGCGATTCCGCAGCAATATAAGGTTTCATTCAAATGCATCATTTCAATGAGCTTGTCCTTTATATGGGATGCCTTAGACACACCGTTATAATCTGCTGCCGTTGCCGAAGCACCGATAAGCACATCTCCAACCCCCGCTTTACATCCGCCGTAACTCTGTCTGTGATAACCTGCAAAGCGCTCTACCAGAACACCTGCAAATTCATATTCCTCACATAAGAACACTCTGTCCCAGGGAACAAAGACTCTGTCAAATACCACCAGCGCTTCCTGCCCGCCGAATTTACAGTTCCCGCAATCCATGCACCCTGTATTCTCCAGCTTTCTGGTATCACAGGACTGTCTGCCATATATCATAGTGATGCCTTCCGCATCAGAAGGAACAGCAAAAGAAACCGCGTATGCCTTATCCTCTTCCTTCATGGCGATTGTGGGCATTATCAATTGTTCATGGGAATTTACAGCTCCTGTCTGATGGGCCTTTGCCCCTGTTACTACAATGCCGTCCTCCCGCTTCTCCACAATATGAAGATACATATCCGGGTCATCCTGCTGACTGGGAGAACGTCCTCTGTCACCTTTGGGATCCGTCATAGCCCCGTCAACTGTCAGGTCATTCTCCTGTACATACTCCATGTAAGTGCAAAATTTTTTAAAGTAGTCTGTTCCGTATTTTTTGTCCACCTCGAATGTGGTGGAGTAAATGGCATTAAAAGCATCCATTCCCACACACCGCTGGAAGCAGGCACCTGTCTTCTGTCCTAAAAGCCTCTGCATTTTTACTTTATTTATCAAGTCTTCCGTACTTTGGTGGATATGGCAGAAACGGCTTACCCTCTCCCCAGTCAGGCCGGACACAGCAGTCATCAGATCTTTATATTCAGGATTTTGCGCCAGAGCGTAAGTCATAGCCACAGAATGGACAGACGGTCTTATAATGGGATGGTCAACAAAGTTTTCAACTCTTTCTCCCAACAGATAGACCACTGTCTTCATTTTTCTTAAACTTTCAATATATTCCTTCGCTGTCATAAAACCCATGCTTTACAGCTCCTCTCTCTTGATCTATCAGGCAAAATTACAGTATCTGGCTATGGAAACATCCTGAAATCCCAGTTTTTCCGCTTTTGTCTTATGCATGCGGGCTGTATCGCGGACCATTGCAAGCAGTTCTTCCCCTGCCTGGGCAATCTCTTTCCCTTCTGTCAGTACACTACTGCAGTCAAAATCTATGTTGTCTTTCATCAAATGCGCTGTCTCCGGGTTTCCGGTGAGTTTGATCACAGGCACAATTCCGGAACCCGTAGGCGTACCATGTCCTGTTGTAAATACAACCATCTGTGCTCCTGCCGCTGCCATTCCCACAATTGACGCCACATCCTGACCCGGTGTATCCATAACGATCAGTCCGTTTTCGTTGATGGGTTCTCCATATTCCACTACTTCCTGAATAATGCTGCTTCCGGCCTTGTGGATACATCCCAGGGATTTTTCCTCCAGTGTGGTAATGCCGCCGGCTATATTCCCCGGCGTAGGATTCCCGCTTCTTGGGTTTTCCCCCACCCTCAGAAAATCTTCCTCAAATGCTTTTATAGTCTTTAACAGTTTCTCTGCTGTCTCCTCGTTTCTGCATCTGGAAGCCAGGATTTGTTCTGCACCTATCAGCTCCGGCGTCTCCGACAGAATGACCGTTCCGCCCTCTTTTATGATCAGATCACTGCATTTCCCCACAACAGGATTGGATACAAGCCCCGAAGTAGGGTCTGAGCCTCCGCATTCCGTCCCCAGGATCAGACGTGAAATATCTTCTTCAACCAGAGGCACTCTGTCCGCCTCTTCTCTCATCTTCCCCGCCAGCTCCACAATTCGCTTCACCGCATTTAAACTGCCGCCCTCCTGCCGGATCACCAGCACTTCCAGCGGCTTACAGGTTTTTTCTCTGATCCTTTCAGCCAGCAGAGATGCCTGTACCACCTCACAGCCGTTTCCCACCAGAACTGTCCCGTAAATATTGGGATTTGCGGCAATTCCGGATAAAGTTTCCAACGTAACTTTCAGGTCACGTCTGCTCAGAGAACATCCCCCCTGATTTGCCAGATACACAGTTCCTTCCACATTCTCTGATGCAAATCTGGCCGTCTCGCTGGCACAGAGAGAACAGGGGAGGATCAGCACGTGGTTTCTGATCCCAAATTTTCCGTCCGGTCTGTGGTATCCCTGAATTTTCATAAAATTTGTCCCCCTATCCTCTTATGGCTGCTCCACCAGGCAGGTACTTCTCAGATTATGCATATGCACCCATTCTCCTGCCTTGATCTCTGCCACTGCCTCTCCTATCTCATTCCCGTACTTATACACTTTTTCGCCTTTATTTATATGCTTACAGGCCATTTTATGATACTGCGGAATCTCTTCCCCAGCAGTCACCTCACAGCGTATTCCCTTTGAAATGTAGCACACCCTGTCACCGGACTCCGCCTGCTGCGTAAGGGTAACCACCTGGTCTTTTGCCTCTATCTGGATTCCTTTTATCTGCATACGGATTCCCTCCTGCTAAACTTCCGTACTCATTTTCCTGTATCTGTTATAACGCTCCAGTGCGTCCTCTTCTGCCTGGACAAACAATTCTTCCGCCAGCTCAGGATTTTTCTTTTTCAGAGATGAAAATCGCACCTCACTTTCAAGAAACTGCCGGAACTCTGCCCTGGGTGCTCCGGAATCCAGCATAAACGGATTTAAGCCCTCTTCTTTTTTTGTTGGATCATACCGGTACAGGTTCCAGTATCCCGCTTCCACAGCACGCTTCTGCTGCTCCTGCGTACGTCCCATACCGCCTTTGATCCCGTGATTAATGCACGGCGCATATCCGATGATCAGGGACGGTCCAGGATAATTTTCAGCTTCCTGGATTGCCCTTAACGCCTGCACAGGACTAGCCCCCAATGCAATCTGGGCAACATATACATCTCCATACTGCATTGCCATCAGGCCCAGCTCTTTCTTTTTCCTCCGCTTTCCTGCTGCCGCAAATTTTGCTGTGGCTGCTTTTGGTGTGGACTTAGAAGACTGCCCTCCTGTGTTGGAGTAAACTTCTGTATCAAATACCATGATATTGATATCTGCGCCTGTGGAAAGTACATGGTCCAGGCCTCCATAACCAATATCATATGCCCATCCGTCTCCGCCGAATATCCAGTTAGAACGCTTTATCAGATAGTCCCTTCTGTCATATATCTGCTTTGCCTCCGGAATATCCATATTGTCTTGCAGCAGTTTTTCCAGCTTATCCGCACGGGTTCTCGTTTCTTTTGAATTTTGAAACTCATCCAGATATTCACTTAAAGCGCAATACAGCCTTGGCCTGTTTTTTCCCGGTTCCTCCAATTTCTCTATCAGGATCTCCAGTTTCTGTCTAATCTCTTCTCTCACGGCATGGTAGCCCAGATACATGCCAAGGCCATACTCTGCATTGTCCTCAAAAAGTGAAAATCCCCAGGCAGGCCCATGCCCTCTTTCATCCTTCCTGTAAGGAACCGCCGGCGCACTTCCGCCCCATACTGTAGCGCATCCCGCGGAGTTGGAAATCATCATTCTGTCCCCAAAGAGCTGCGTGATCAGTCTGGCATAGGGTGTCTCACCACATCCTGCGCAGGCCCCTGAAAATTCAAAATAAACCGGCAAAAACTGTGTCTCTTTTATACTATAACTGCCTTTTGGCGATTCTAATGTCCCCGGGTGTTCTTCTATCCACTTCCAGTTTTTAGTCTCTTCTTCTGCTCTCTTATTAAGGCTTACCATCTCAAGAGCTTTTCCTTTTGCCGGACATATGTGAATACAATTCCCGCATCCTGTACAGTCCATAGGTGAAAATCCCATATAAAAAAGGGTATCTGTATAACCCTTTGCAGGCCTTGCTTTTTCCCTGATCCCCTCCGGTACCTGTTCAAGCTCTTTTTTAGTCAGCAGCCTTGGACGGAATACGCCATGAGGACATACCAGCGAACATTGATTACACTGAATACACGCATCCGCATCCCACTCAGGGACCATCAGCGCAATTCCGCGTTTTTCATACCGGGTTGTACCGGTAGGGAAGGTCCCGTCTTCTCTGCCGCTGAATACACTGACAGGCAGGTTATCACCCTTCTGCCGGTTCATGGGAACCATAATGTTATTTACAAAAAAGTCTGTATCCGCGTCGCCCGTACAGATTTCCTGTTTTCGTTCTTCCCCGCTCTCCCGGCACAGTAACCTTAAGTCCACCTTATGGATATGTTTCAGTGCTTCTTCAATGGCATCAAAGTTCATATCTATCACTTTCTGACCCTGGTGCCCGTAATTTTTCTTAACTTCAGCTTTCAGATATTCCACGGCTTTTTCCACAGGAATGATCTGTGTCAGTGCAAAGAATGCTGTCTGCATGATCATGTTGATACGTCTGCCAAGTCCAATCTTCTCTGCAATATGTACGGCATCTATGGTATAAAAACGAATACTTTTTTCCAGAATGATCCTCTTCAGGTTTTCCGGCAGCCGGCTGTTCACTTCCCGGTCATCCCAGATACAGTTAAGCAGAAATATTCCATTTTCCTTTATACCGTCCAGCAGGTCATACTGTGTCACATAAGCCTGATTGTGACAGGCAATATAATCTCCGTGGCTTACCAGGTAGGAAGAGCGGATCGGCTTGTCCCCGAAACGCAGATGGGATATGGTGATTCCCCCTGATTTTTTGGAATCATATGCAAAATAGGCCTGTACTTGTTTTTCTGTATGATCGCCTATGATTTTTATTGCGGATTTATTGGCGCTTACCGTTCCGTCTGAACCCAGTCCCCAGAATTTACAGTTTACAGTCCCCTCCGGCGCGGTATCCGGAAAATCTTCTTTGACCGGCAGTGACAGGTATGTAACATCATCCCTGATCCCCACGGTAAATCCATTCAGCGGCCTGTCACTCTCCGCGTTTTCCAGTATAGCCGCCACATCTCCGGGTGTGAAATCCTTAGACGCAAGACCATAGCGGCCGCCTATGATCTCAGGATGTCTGTCCTCGCCGTAAAATGCCGCGCGCACTTCCTGGTACAGCGGTTCTCCGTTAGCTCCGGGTTCTTTTGTCCGGTCAAGCACCACGATTTTCTCTGTACTCTCCGGGAAAGCTTTCAAAAATGCCGCTTTTGAGAACGGACGGAACAGACGAACCTGGACAAGACCGTACTTATCCTCTTTTCTATTGAGATGATCGAGGGTTTCCTTGATCACCTCACAGGAGGAACCCATAGAGACGATCACCACTGACGGTTTCTCTGCCCCGTAATAATCAAAGAGATGATATGGTCTCCCTGTAAGCTTTTTAACCTTGTCCATATATTCCTGTACTATTTCCGGCAGGTTCAGATAAAATCTGTTCACGGCTTCCCTTTCCTGGAAGAAGATATCAGGGTTCTGTGTGGTTCCGCGGAGGACTGGATGTTCCGGGTTCAGCGCTCTGTCACGGAAGGCTGAAACAGCATCCCAGTCCACAAGCTGTCTGATCTCCTGTGATCCGATCACCTCTATTTTCTGTATCTCATGTGATGTTCTGAAACCGTCAAAAAAATGTACGAAGGGAATTCTTGACTTGATGGCACACAGATGGGCTGTGCAGCCCAAATCCATGCATTCCTGTACACTTCCTGATGCCAACAGGGCTGTCCCTGTCTGGCGGATACTCATAACATCCTGATGGTCCCCAAAGATACTCAGTGCATTAGAAGCCAGTGATCTTGCACTCACATGCAGAACTCCCGGCAGCAGCTCACCTGCGATCTTATACAGGTTGGGTATCATAAGCAGCAGCCCCTGGGAAGAAGTATAGGTAGTGGACAGTGCACCTGACTGCAGGCTTCCATGAAGTGCTCCTGCTGCTCCTCCTTCTGACTGCATCTCCATCAATTTTACTGTTTTTCCAAAGATATTTTTCTTCCCCTCTGCAGCCCATTTGTCCACTGCTTCTGCCATGGGGGATGAAGGTGTGATGGGATAGATAGCTGCCACTTCTGTAAAATGGTATGAAGCCATAGCCGCGGCAGTATTACCATCCATGGTTTCCTTCCTCTTTTTATATTCCATATCTTCTTCCTTTCGCTACAATCTCTTATGTCATGACCCTATTCATGTTGAAAAACAATTCTGCCAGAAACGTTTGGAAACTCTCTATTTGCTTCCTGGAAATCTTCCAGCTTCATTTCTTTGGCAACAAATGATCTGAGATCGATCTTTCCTGTTTTTAGAATATTCATAACTTCTGTCCATGTCTCATACATGCGTCTTCCGAAGATTCCGGTAACGATAAGTTCCTTATAGACAACGCCGTACATAAAATTCCTATATGTCAGAGGTTTTTCCACCATTCCCACATGTACGATGGTTCCCGCGATCTTAACGGCTTCCACCTCCTGGTTGATAACTCTCTCATTTCCTGTAAAATCAATGACTGCATCTACTCCGTATCCGTCTGTTTCACGTTTAACGATCTCAACCAGGTCTTCTTTCATACCGTTAATGGTCACATCCGCCCCCCGTTTTCTGCTCTCCTGCAGCTTCGTGTCGCTGATGTCCACTGCAAACAATTTTGTACAGCCCAGATATTTGGCGATTTCCACTGCCATCTGCCCAATAGTTCCCGTACCTGCGATCAGCAGGGATCTGCCGGATGGGTTTGCTTTCGAGACCGCATGCATTGCTGTGGCAAAAGGCTCTAATATAGCGCCCTCCTGGAAAGAAAGATTCTCAGGAAGTCTGATCAGCGCTTTTTGATGCAGCGCAATATATTCTGCAAAGCATCCGTCCACCGTTCTTCCCAAAACTCCCATGTGATTGCCGCAGATATGTTGGTTTCCTGTCCTGCAGGTCTCACAGTAACCACATGGGATATGTGTCTCCCCGGCCACTCTGTCGCCCGGCTCATATCCCTGTACGTCTTCTCCTGTCTTTACTATAGTACCTGCAAACTCATGCCCCATAACAAAAGGCAGGTCATAGTTCGCCTTCTCTACCAGAGGTGTCCATTCATATACGTCCACATCTGATCTGCAGAGGGCAGATGCCTCCACTTTTATCAAAACTTCATTTCTTCCGATTTCCGGAACCGGTATATCTGCCAGTGTAAATCCTGCTTCCCTTTTATCTTTTAAAATTGCCTTCATAACCTCATCCTCACTTTCCCTTTTTATCCCAGACTGTCATCAGATCCAAAAGAATAGACTGCCACTTCATCTGTCTCACGATTTGCACAGATCAGCCTGCTCTGTCCGTCTACCTGAAACAACATGCAATTGGCTGCTCCGGCGCCTGCATCCACCCGGAACTCCTTATATTCTTCTTTTTCCATGTCGTAATAAAGTGCTATCAGTTCTCTATCCCCTTCTCTTCCGCCGATAAATACATGTTCATGCCCATCTATGGCATCACCCCATATCGCATGAGAAAAGGGCATCTTCTTCTCCCGCTCATATACCTGAACAAATTCATTTTTTTCATTTTTCTTAAAAATCTTGATATTCTCACCGTGAAAGGGAGATAAAATGATCAATTCTTTTTCCCCATCGTGATCCAGGTCACGGTATAAGACGTCACTGGCGGGTTCTTTCAGGATCAGCTTGCATTTCCATTGCTCCTTTGGATCTTTGGGCGGATAAACAGTATACACTCCATTTTCTGTTCCGATCACTGCATAACTGTTTTCTTCATCCCTGTTTATACTAAAACCATGATTTTTATACAGTCCATTCAGAACAGGCTGAAACTTCAACGGATGACCGCTGTCATACTGCAGGATATTCTTCGGCAGCTCTGCTGCCCATACTCTGCCGGGGCAAGTCCAGTCTCCACTGAATGCATTCGCCGATTTTAAAGTTGCCGCAACAATATACTTTTTCCCCCGGCTGCACACGATCCCGAATCGGTGAAGAAACGGCAGCCGGCACAATGTTTTGCAGTGCCACCGCTCATTTCTCCTGTAATAATATACAAGCTCTGCATCTGACGCATCATCCGGAGAAAAAAATCCCTGTGTCGCCAGAAGAACAGGTTCGTCCCCTTCAGGAAACTGTGCCAGTGTCATGACACCTCCCGGTCCGTTCCAAAGTGTTTCTTCCGGATTTCCCTGTAAATCATATGCGCGGCATGGACCTTTACCTTCCGCACAGCAGAGTAGATGCCTTTTTCCGTCATACTCAAATTCTGTAACTGCATAACACTTTTCAATATGATCTATTACCTTTTTAACAATTTTCATATAACACTATCTTTCTGCATCGTATTCCTTATACGCGTCTACTTTAACCTGTGAAGAACTTCCTGAAATAAAATCATTTTGTATAAACACTGTTGTCAGCTCTTCCCGCACTTTATCACCAATGGTAAAAGCCCCCATGCAGAGTATATTTGCATCATTTGACAGCCGTGACCTTTTTGCCGAATATGTATCTGACACCAATGCGGCATATGCGCCTTTTACCTTATTTGCCGCAATAGACATTCCGATCCCTGTGCCGCAGAGCAGGATTCCTCTGTCATATTCCTTATCTGCCACTGCCCTGGCAACTGAAAAAGCCACGTGAGCGTACACCGCATCTGTACTGCCAAAGTCAGTCACTGTGCCCAGTCCCTCCCTGGTAATATAATCTATCAGTCTCTTCTTGGCTTCCTCCGCATTGGGATCACAGCCAATCGCAATTTTCATATCTTACCTCATTTCTGTCTCACAGCAATTCCCCTATTCCTTGGGCCATTGCATTTAAAAGAAGATCACAGGATACAGCGCCGGCATCCAGCACACCTCTGGAACGCTCCCCGAGACGGGATGCTCTTCCATACCTGGCGGTCAAGTCTCTGGTACGTTCTTTCCCCTGCCCGGACGCAGCGCACATGGCATCCAGTGCTGATCTAAAGTCCGCTTCAGCCGCTGCCGCCTGCTGCACCGCATCTATTGCAGGAGATAAACTGTCCACTAAAGTCTTGTCCCCTTTTCGGGCATCCACAATTGTAAAAAGTTCTTCTTCCGCAGCTTTCAGCATTTGGGATAACTCACTGAGTCCTATCACGTCCTTACCGTCTGCCGCTTCTGACATTGCCATGAAAATGGTTCCGTAGATAGGACCCATTGATCCTCCTATCCCGTTGAGCAGAACCATACCCAGGTGATAAAACCCTTCCGTAAAACTGTAATCCACGTCTTTATACTGATTTAAGAACATAGTAAAGCCTTTGTTCATATTCGCTCCGTGGTCACCGTCTCCAATGACTCCATCTATCTGGCCAAGATACTCCTTATTCTCCTGGATCACCTGAACCATTCTCAACAAAATGGATTTTCCTTCTGTGTTTTTAAATGCCTGCATAATATACCTCCATCATGTATATCCATATGCCGTTTACCCTATGTCCTCATATCCCCAGGTGTGTCCCTGATCTTCTACTTCCATCCCATACTGTATGCAGGCATGGCAAGCAGTTCCTTCAGTTCATCGTCTGTCTTCATCAGTGACAAAGTGGCTCCTGCCATATCCAGTGATGTAAAATAATTCCCCACATATGCCCGATAAACACCAATTCCCTTTTCAGTCAGCTGCTTTTCCACCTCATTATAAAGAACATACAATTCCATAACCGGTGTAGCGCCAAGCCCGGACAAAAGGACCGCTGCCTCATCTCCTGCCTTATACGGATGATCCGCAAGTATCATGTCCAGCATTCTTTCTGCCAGTTTATCGGCTGTTTCCATTGGCACCACTGCCACTCCCGGTTCCCCGTGATGACCGATCCCAAGCTCCATGGTCCCCTCTTCTATCTCAAACCCCGGATGTCCGATTGCAGGCAGAACGCATGGTTTCAGCCCCACACCAACCGATCTGGTATTGTCGATAGCTTTCTGCGCTGTCGCCGCAACCTGGTCCAAATCTGCCCCCTGTGCCGCTTTTGCACCAGCCGCCTTCCACATGAGGATCTCGCCTGCAACACCACGCCTTTTTTCCCGCTGTTCCTTTGGAGCTGATGCCACATCGTCATTGGCAATTACGGTCCTGACTTTGATTCCCTGCTTTTCTGCCATTTTGACCGCCATCTTTACATTCATATTGTCGCCTGAATAATTGCCGTACAGACAGACAACACCTTTTCCCTGGTCAGCACATTTCATGGCATCCAGAAATGCACCTGGCGTCGGAGAAGAAAAAATTTCGCCCACGGCCGCTGCATCACATAAGTTTTTCCCCACATATCCCACAAATGCAGGCTTATGCCCGGAACCGCCGCCGGTCACCACGCCTACTTTATCCCTTGGAATATTTTTTGCCTTTACCACACGCGGATTTGATGTTCTCTCCACAAGATCACAGTGCGCTTTGAAAAATCCCTGCAGCATTTCGTCTACTATGTTATCCGGGTCGTTTAATATTCTCTGCATATCATTACCCTTTCCGCACTTTCTGCCTTCTATATTCCTCCAGTGATGATTTGGGGTTCTCGGAAGTATCGATCCTGTATGGCTCCTGTATTTTCTTTAATTTAAATGCCCAGTCCTGCCTGCCCGGATACTCCGGTAAATGGATCATACCTACCGCACTGACACTTAATTTTGTACTTCCGCTCCAGGTTCCGTCACAGGGATCAAACCATATAAAATCATATTTTTCATATGGGCGCAGTCCCCGTACCGCGACTCTTGGACAATCCCTTTCCACATATCCCAGGATCAGATCCCTTTTCTCGGTGGCAGAAGCAAAAGCCCAGCCTCTATACCCGTAAGGATCTCCTGCTTTATTGGGTGTCACCAATTCAGCATTGGGAATCAGTTCCGTATATCTGCTGCCCTCAGACAAGAGGAAATCTCGCACATATTTCACCTGGTAACTCACCGGGAAAGTCATGGTATCCCAGATATTATAGAGATTGCCCTCTTCAATATTGGCTCCCCATCCGCCTTCAAATCCGGCCAGAACACCCCCATAAGCACCGCTCAAAACACTTCCGTAATACCCGGATCGGCAGTTTAAATGGTCTTCCTCACTGTCGGCTGTGAGGGTGCCTAACTCTGTAACGGTATTTCCGTTTTCATCTATTTTCATGGAGGATTCCGGGTAACCGGAATAATAAGGTTCACCGTTGACTGCCGGACAGGCAGGAGAAGCGTGGAAGATATCCGTGAGATACCAGTAGTGTTCATGTTCACGCCAATTTCCGGTCTGATGAAGTGTCAGCCAGTGCTGCTCTTTTGGGCCTCCGTAATTGATCAGGGTACTGGGGGAAGGATTGGTTCCCATCAGGGTTCCGAAAGGCGGCCTGCCGTAAGTATCTATCAGCAGATCAATGGGTTCATTGAATTCACGGCTGTCTATGGTATTCATCTTGATATCAAAATGGATAGGGCTGAAAATACAGTTGTTTACCTGGTAACGCGCAAATATATACTGAATATACCTGGTATAAACCATAGGCCAGTCGTAATAATATTTCCAGGTTTTTGAGCAGTCACGGCGTATTGCTTCGATAAACACTGTAATGCCGTGCCTGTTCAGCCAGTCAATCTTTTTATCCAGTACCTTGAAATATTCCGGGTTGATCCTGTCATAATCAGGAACAATCTCTTCATAACCTTCTACCTTACCCGGGAAAAAGAATGGCCTTCCGCCTTCATTATGCATAGCTTTACAGGGTGCTGTATCTTTTCTGACTCCCTGTCTGGATGAACCATCTACAGTCCATGCGTTTCTAACTGCTGTTTCATGTCCGTCATCCAACATGATCCATGCATCTTCACCGTCATCAGCCCAGGTAGGGAAAGACGCGATCATGCCAACAGTATTAAATCCCTGGCGGATCCTCTGCCTAGCCATATCTTTTATACTCATGCTGCTGCCGATCGGATGCTCAGTTTCACTCTCATCCCAGGGATATCTGTATGTTGCCAATCCCCACCAGGTATCTCCTACCATTACAAAGGGTGTTCCGTCTGCATACTGCATGGCATGTCCGTTTTTACTGGCTCTTATGATACCTCTGCGTGTCTGTACCTCTTGTTTCTCTTCCTCAGTCCAAGGAATACCCACAAATGCTCCCGTCACTCCCACAAGACCTTTATCTTCTACGTTTGCCCCTGTTGTGTATGTCCAAAGCCCCGGGCGGACCGCTGTCACTCTGATCCTGAATACATTATCCCCATCCCAGAAGCCAAAACACTTCTTATCAAAATCCGGCCCCTTCAGATGCGCCCATACACAGACGTCTGTATAATGATTCTCATATTTACCCTCAGCGTACAGTACGATCTCAAACGTTTCCCACAAATGGATCTCTCCATTCCCCATACAATATTCCTCCTATAATTCCCAGATCATTTTTGCTTCCCTGCAGGCCTCATCATAATATCGGTTCTCATTTCCCCTGCTTACAATCTCAAGAGAACAGATATCAACTTCCTTAAGTTCCCCTTTTGACTTCATTCTCTGATAGAAGTCATGGATGGTCTCTATACTGAAATCACCGTCTTTTTGTGAAAATGCAGGATGCTTGTCTCCGTACAGAGGGCTTATTTTATCCCTCATCACACAATTAGCCAAATGCATGTGATGTATCCACGGCTTCAGTGACTGAAAACTTTCCTCTATATCCTCTCCTAATTGAGAAAAATGGCTGGTATCAAAGGTGATTCCCACATTGCGGAAACTGCTGTCTTTAAAAATATCCTGCACCAGTTTTGTCTCTCCAACTGCCAGATACGGATCTGTCCTCACTGGGAATGGTTCCACAGAAACTTCCAGACGGCTTCCCCGACAGTAAATGTCAAGTTCCTCCAGAGACTTTCGCATCTGCTCCGCAATACATTTTTTATCCTTATCACCTTTCCAGTCAGGACCGCTGGCGACCACTATTCTGACACATCCCATACGGACTGCATGGTCAATGTGGCCTTTGCACTTATCCACGCTTTTTTTCCGTTCTGCCTCATCTCCTGATGATATATCGATACCATCTCTCTTTATAGGCAGTCCCCCCAGATACACTGTATCCAGACCGGTATCCTCTGACATCTTACGGATGGTGTTCTCCTCTTCTTTGGAACCTTCAAAATATATCTCTGCACAATTAAACACTTTCTGATTTTTTGTCTTCTCAATAACCTGCGACATTACCGTAATATCATTGATAGCTGCCGGATAGATGGGTGTAAGACATATCCCGTATTTCATGCTATACTGCCTCCTGTATTACCTGGATCCTGTGCTCTTAAGAAGATATGCGGCCTGTATATACAAGCCGCAAGTTAAGGTTTCCCTATTCTTCAAAGACATTATTTCATTCTGTTAAGTGTTTCATCATGCTCAAATCCTAAATTGTCATAATGCTCTGTACGGACAGCAATATCGTCCTCCAACTGCATTTTTGCAAACATAATAACCTCTTCTGCGCGTTCTCTGGGGATCACCAGAACACCATCGTCATCTGCGCATACAATATCGCCCGGCTTCACGGTTACACCTGCACAGTTGACCGGAATGTTCAATGCCCCCGGTTCTACTCTTCCATATGCATGGGTAAACGTTCTTTTTGTACAGAATACCGGTGCCTTTTCAAGATTTGTCTCATAAGAGTCTCTGCATCCTCCGTCCAGAACCACGCCTTCAATACCGCGTTCCATCATAGTCATAGCGATTTCCGAGCCCCAAAGCCCACCTCTGACACCTTCCATATCCACAACGATAACCGTATCCTTTGCACGTTCCGGAGTGATCTCTCCCACAAAATTATAGATTTTATTACACTCTTTTCCTAATTCCTCTCTCCACTCCTCCGGTGTCTTACATACCTTTACAGCATCGGATTTCGGAAGCAGCTTGATCGTGTAGGCAAACCCTTTAAATTCAATCCCATCTCTGAGAGGCCGCATGGCCTCATTCATGGTTCCTTTGTCCACCAAACCAATGGCATCCATGCCATCGCAGAGGTCCGCGCATCTGTATTTTCTAAGCTCCTTGATCAATTCTGTATCTGTCATCATTTTAATTTCCTCCGTATACTATTATTTTTTAATATAAACTATCCCGTTCCATTACTTTTCTCATAAAAACTGTGATTATCATAGCTAGTACAAACAATATGACTGCTATTACATTGCCATATCCAAGATTGAAGTTCTGGAATGCATTTACAAACAGATGCATTGGAAGAACCTCTGTGGAATGATTCGGTCCGCCGGCTGTCATAACATAGATCAGGTCAAAGGAACGCAGTGCTCCGATGGTCTGTAAGATAATGACCATCTTGGTGATATCCCAGGACATGGGAATTACCATGGTTTTTATCATTTTCCAACCTGTTGCTCCATCCAGTTTCGCACTTTCGATCACTTCTGATGGTATATTCATGAATCCTGAATTAAAGAGTATGACCTGTACTCCTAATCCACTCCATATCTGTGCAAATACCACTGCCACCAGCGCAAGCTTCGGGTCCGCAATGGGCGATATGTAATATTGCCCCAGTCCAATGGCTTCCATTAAAGGCTTTAATATACCCATACTGGGACTGTATATATAACTCCATATAAATCCTGTCGCAACAGAAGGAAGAACATTAGGTACGAACAGCAAAATTTTATAAATCCGATACCCTTTAGGCTGCAGATAAACCAGATATCCATATAAGAAACCAAGGATCACCTGGAACGTTGTGGTCAAGACAATAAATATAAGTGAAATTCTCATGGATTTCCAGAAAAGTGTTGATTTGAATACACTTATATAATTTTCAAACCCCACAAAATGGCTGCTGTGCAGTGTATCTGATTTCAGCATGCTCATCCACATTGCGTTGATAATGGGATATATGACCCATATGAGATAGACGATCAAGGCCGGTAAGACGAATAAGATAACCGTCAATTTACTTTTCTTTGTAATCTTCATTTTGCTCTCCCCCGTCCTATCCTTTAATAGCGCCTGCGATCATACCCTTTTCAATTTTCTCCTGTGCAAATGCATAGAATAAAATGGCCGGTATGATCGAGATCATGATTCCCGCTGCCAACTGTGTATATTCCGAGTTATACTCTGTGATAAATCCCATCAAGCCATTGGGCAATGTCTTTTTAGACGGGTCACTGATCAGCAGCATGGAGATCAACAATTCATTCCATGAGGACAGCACAGTCAATATCGAGATTGTCACCACTCCGTCCTTAGAAAGAGGAGCTATGATTTTGAAAAATATATTCGCAGTGGAACAGCCGTCAATGATCGCACATTCTTCCAGTTCCCTGGGCAGCGCAGACATAAAACCTTCCAGTATAAATATTGATATGGGAACCCTGAAAGCTCCATAAACCAGTCCCAGAACCTCCAGACTGTTATTCATGTTCATATTTCCAACCATGGTATAGATCGGAATTACCGTAGAGTGAATAGGAATCATCATTCCGGCAATAAAAAACATATATAATATCTTTTTTCCTTTAAACTTAAACCTGGACAAAACATAACTGACCGGTGTGGATAAAATGATCGTGAGTATAACTGCAACTGCAGTTGCCCTGACACTGCTCAGCATATAAAGAGGAATCTTCGATCCTGTCCAGGCTATCATGTAATTTGAAAATTCCCAGACCTTTGGCAAGCCCCATGTATTTTTCGCAAGGTCTACACGTGATTTAAAGGATGTAAAAAATAACCACATAAGAGGTAAAACCACAAGAACTGCTGCGATCGTCAAAGCCAAATACACTAACGTTTTTGTTTTTGGATTTTTGATCACTGTTACACTGTCCTGCTTAAAATTATCTTTTTTCTTTTTTCCAATCATTTTTACAACCCTTCTCCTGAATACCGGCTGCTGTGAGACAGCCGGTACTCATGAAATAATGTCAACTACTTTTAGTGATCACTGATTTTTTAATGATGCCGCATAATCCTCAGCCGCTTTCTGCACTTCATCAACTGCCTGCTGCACATCTAATTCTCCGGTTATGATACCCGGAAAAGCTGTCTGTTTGATAGCGAGGTCAACTGCCGGAGGGGCAATACCATCCATGGAAGGAATATAACTGTCAGCCGCATGGAATGCTTCTATCATTTTATTCATGATTTCTGAACAGGTGGTGCGGTCATATTCAGCCACGCCAGGATATACCTGACCGCCCTCTTCCATAAGCGGGATTCCGAAATCAGGAGAACAGATAGCTTTTGCAAGTTCAACACACAGTTTTTCCTTTTCCGCATCGTTTCCTGCCTTTACCATCACGCCGATAAAGCATCCGCCCACTCTTGTGTCAGGATTGCCATCTGCACAGTCAGTCATAACAGGCCAGTCAAGTCTGTCAAGCTTTTCAAGAAATTCCGGGCCGCCGGCACTCTCAAAGTTACCAACCTTCCAGGCTCCCTCGTAATACATAGCTGCCTCTTCATTGGCAAACATCTGATCTGCCTCTGTGGCACTCATTCCCATCACGCCGTTGGGAAACGCGCCCGCGTCAACCATCTCTTTGAACTTCGCGACTGCTGTGGGGAATCCTGTAGATTCGTCGTTCCAGTTTGTTAAGTCATCCCCGTAGCAGAGACTCCTGAAATTGTCCAGGCCGCCGCTTCTCACAAGAAATGCGGAAGCCATCCAGGCAAATCTGCTGTCTTTACCCCCGGTGACAAGCGGGGTAATCCCGGCTTCCTTGATCTGAGGGATCAGGGCCATAAATTCATCCCATGTCTTGGGAGCTGTCCATCCGTGTTCATCGAACATGGCCTTGTTATAGTAAAGTCCATCAATACTTGCCTCCAGAGGTGCCAGCAGAATCTTGCCGTCAGTCTCTGTCAGCGCTTCGAGAACAGGATCTGCGAACCACTGGTGCCAGTCAGGATCTTCTTCTACAATGTCTGCCCAGTCAATGATAAGGCCGTCTTTAATAAACTCTCGGGCATAACTCTGGGGACACCAGGAAACGTCCGGCATATCTCCTGAGGCTGCCTGAACGGTCAGCTTGGTACGGAGATCTCCTGTGGAAAGTGCATCATGTTCGATTTTCACATTGGGATGTTCTTTTTCAAAATCCGCTATTAATTCTGCTATGTTGTCCTGCGCTACAGAACCCTGTGTCCACGTTGTTGAGAGTTTGATCTCAATCTGATCTCCTGAATCTTTGTTGCTTTCAGATGTCTTTTCCTCTGATCCTTTTTCCGATGAAGAATCCCCGCATCCTGCCAGCATAGTTGATGCTGCCAGTATTCCTATCATTGATACCGCATACATTTTCTTTAAGAATCTTTTTCTCATCTAATTTTCCTCCTCCTTTTCCACTATCATCCCGATATTGTCTTCATTCTTTTCTCTGGTGAGTGATACTCCTTTCAGTTCAACCAGGGATACTTCTCCAAGATAAAGCACCTTTGTCCCAGGCTCCAGATGCCCTGTATAGGATTTTTCCACATCAGAGACCACCATATGAAAATGTGCTTTTCCGTCCAACACCATTCCCTGTAATGATGCCAACTCCATTGGCTTTTCCAATGTCACAAATTCATCTTCCGGCTCTCTTCCTGTCCCCACGACACGATGCAGCACTACTTTCTGCAGGGAACCGATGGCGCTTGTCAAAAGCGCGTTTTTTATCCCGCTCCTTTTTAGTTCCTTTTCAATCGTTTCAAGCAGCAGGTCGTCCCTCTTTAAATTCAGAATCATAAATCTTCCAAATTCGTACCCCATGTACTTTTTCATACCTTCCGTCCTTTCTTATAAAATTGAATGTTTGAATTTCATGAGACAAGTATAACAAAACAAGAGGGCCGGCAAAAGCGACCCTCTTGTTATTTTGTACACTATTTTTATGAAATAATAATATTTTATATGCTATTTACCCATCTTCATTCAGAGTTCTAGAAATATTTTCAGGAAATAGGAATTATTTTCTTTCCATATATTCTTTTGGTGTACATCCTGTATATTTCTTAAATACCTTGGCAAAATAACCGGCATTCTCGTACCCCAGCTTAAAGGCCACCTCATATATCTTAAGACGCTGTTTCATTAACAACTGCTGCGCCTCTGCAATTTTCACCTTATTGATATAGTTGGCTACGCCTATGGGTTCATATTTGGAAAATGTGGTGCTCAGATAACCAGAACTGATAAACAACACTTGGGCCAGTTCTTTCAAACTGATATTATCATACACATGTTCCCGGATATATTTTTTTGCCTCCCGTACGATCCTCTCCTGTTCGTTATCTCCCTGTTCTGAAAAAAATTGTCTGATGTTTGAAGTATAGTTGTTAAACACTTCGATAATTTCCGCAATAGTATCCGAGTGATATAGTTTCTTCATCAAATCATTCAGATTACCGCCGCTGAAACTATTTTGCCAGTTCTGTTTCAGATACTCCTCCATAAGACACATAAATCTTGTACACAGAAAGGCGGCACTGTCTAGTTTAACATGTTTCCCTCTTATCTCCTCTACAATTCTTTTTGTAGACTGTTCCAACTCGTCCAGATTCAAAGTTTCACAGATACACGCAAGCTTTTCCGCACTAAAAAAGTTATTTGCTATCTCTCCTGTTTTCAATGTATCTGTCTCCATAGTATCCTCAAAAGAGACCACTTTGCCATAGCCATCTCTTGCCAGGATATTTTTTATGGATTTTGCCTGCAGATATGCTCCCTTAAAATTTTCATACCCTGTAACACTTCCGCTGATCCCTATAGACGCCTGAATATTGCTGTACTGCATGAGCATATCAATAATTGCCTCCGACATAAAATTCAGATCACTGTTTACATCCTCCGCCCCCTCCTCAGAGAGAAAGATCAAAAACTCCCCTTTCTCCCACTGCGTACAGTAGGAATCAAAAAATTCTCTGCTGATATCCTTGATCAGTTTACATATAGTCTCCAGATAAATCTTCTTCTCCGTCTCTTCCTTGGTGCTGATCAAATGATGAACATTTGATACTATGTACACAATACGCACGGGTTTATTTTTCCATCCCAGGTCAAAATCACTCTGTTCCATTAACAGGGATTCCCCCAGAAGTGCCTTTTTTAAAAAGGCTTTCCGTAGCTCCTCTGTCTGCCAGACGGAGGGTTCATTCTTCCAGTCTGTTTTTCCTTTATTCTTGAGTTCCTGTTTAACGGTTTCCAGCATGTCCAGAAGTATTTCTCTGTTTAGTTTTAATTTCAGAAGATAATCCTTAGCCCCAAGCTTCATGGCTTTCTTTACAAGCTCAAACTGGTCATAGCTGCTCAGCACAACAAAAATGGGATCCAGATGATTTTCCTTCACTTTCTGCATCATCTCTATTCCGTCCATATCCGGCATAATAATATCTGTTATCACCAGATCAGGCTTTGTTTCCGTTATCAGGGACAATCCTTCACTTCCGGTGGAAGCATCGCCCTCAATTTGAAACCCTTCATCTTCCCAGTTGAGCATAGACCGAAGCCCCAGCTTTACCAGGGTTTCATCATCAATAAAAACCACTTTAAACATTGTCTTCACCTCTTTTGACTTCAAATGGCAGCAATACACTTACTAATGTATATTTATTTAACTCACTCTCATAAGAAAGACCATACTGCGGACCATACAAAATCTGTATTCTTTCCTGGATGTTCTTAACACCTATTTTATTATAATGTACTTGATTCTCGTTGTTGCATTCAAATAACTGTCTGATTTCTTCCTCGGTCATTCCTATCCCATTGTCCCGAATAAGGATCTGAAGATTATCTCCCCTGCGCCGGGCGCTGATATGAATAAGTTCCATCCCTCTTTTTCCTTCAAATCCGTGTAAAATCGCGTTTTCTACAAGGGGCTGCAGCAAAAATTTTATGATTAGGCTGTTTTCACATCCCGGTTCAATGTCATACTCTGTTCTGATCAATCCCTTTTTTCTTATCTTTTGAAGATAGACATAGCGTTCGAGCAGTTCAAATTCTTTCTCTATTGTAATTTTATCATCTACGCCTTTGCTGACTTCCTTTAACAGTTCACCAAAGCTTTCCACCATAATATATATACTGTCTGCCGCTTGGAGCTGTGCCATGATTTTTATGGAATTCAGTACATTATATACAAAATGAGGATTGATCTGGCTTTGAAGGGTTTTATATTCCAGCTCTTTCTTCATTGCCTCCTCTTTCCGAATCTGTTCCATAAGCGAATCCACACTCTGTGATAGCATATTGATCCCTTTGCCTAAAGTTCCGATCTCATCATCGCCCTCTAAGGTTTTATCAACGGAAAAATCACCTTTTGATATTAACTTCATTCGTTTTGTTATATTTGAAATGGGTTTAGTCAGGCTATTCGAGAGCAGACTTGTCAGTGAAAAAATAACCACCAGCATGATCAAAATTACCATTAGAGTTGATTTTTTCAATATATCGCTCTGACTTTGGAAGACTTTATAATTGATCAACTGAATAATCTCCAGTCCTGAATAATCCGAATAATCTTTTACCGCAAACCATTTTTGGTCATCATAGCTTATGGCCTTATCATCGTCCCAGACAGATACCATATCCGAGATATCTGTTCCGAACAATTCAGGCTTACTGCTGTAAATACAATTTTTATCTTTATCACAGATGATCAAAATATCATCGCTGGACAACTCATAATCCTTCACCACATCCTTTATGATCGATGGTGATATGGATACAAAGAGCCAGCCTACATTTTTACCGGTATATGTGGAAATAAGCTGCCGTACAAATGGAATCTGATACTTAACCTGACTTACCGGCGAATCATTATGTATCATGGACTCCCATTCAACAAAATTATTGTACTTATCTTTTTTGAACCAATCCATCTCCGTAAGCTCGTTTATATTTATGTAATCCGCATCTTCCCCATATTTTATTACATTTCCATTATTTCCTTTGATCACAATCCCTCGTATATACCGGGAAATAATATCGTTATCTAGATAAAGTGAGATATCCCCAATTGCATCCACCAAATCCCCGTCCAGATTATAATAATCTTTTGTGGAAACATACTGCCTGGTCAGAACCTTTGTAATCTTGTTGTCAAAATATATTTTATCCGAAAATTCTTCACAGCGCATAAGCATCCTGTTCATGTTACTCTGTATATAATCAATGTTCGAGCTAACATTCTGAATAATCTGACTTTCCTGAAAATTATAATTGGTATAGTAATAATAACCACAAATTATAATGATGACAGATAAAAAAGCAAAAGAAAAATAAGCGATCAGTTTTCCTTTTATTGTTTTTAACACGTGTATCTCCCCCATAACGTCAAAAGGTATGAACATCCGGCTTTCAGACGATTCCATATAAAAAGTACAGTTTTTCCATATTCTTTATTTTTTCAATTATCATACCATATAATCCTTATAATTTACAAATTATTCTCAATAATTATGTCGAATATTGTCATATTCCAAAATTTTCCATTCTTTTTAATAGCTGAAAAAGGACCTATCCTTAATTTGTTTAAGGATAAGCCCTCTCTCACTCTTTTTTTATACCTCAATCTTTCATCCTAATCCCACTCCGTTCACTACCCGGTTCGCATCCTTATATTTCCCTTCTAGACAGCGAAGCACATTCTCCGCAGGTATTTTGTAAAGCAGATATTCCGTAGTTGTAGAATAAAACGCACTGTGAGGTGTGATGATCACATTCTCCCTGCCCACCAGCGGGTTTGTACTCATATCCGGCGTTTCGGAGGAAAGCACATCCAGCCCGGCTCCGCTCACCATATTGTGATCCAGAGCATATACCAGATCCTGTTCATTGACAGCGCCTCCTCTGGCCACATTCAGTAAGATGGGACATCTTTTCATCTTTTTAAATTTTTCCAGATCAAACATCCCCTGGTTTTCAGCGGTGAGGTTCATATGGATCGTGATCACATCGCTTTCTTCCAGAAGCCCGTCCATTGATACGGGTTCTGCTCCCAACTGCCGGATCACATCATCCGGAATATAGGGATCATAAGCCAGAATGTTCATGCCAAAGCTTTTAGCCCTTTTTGCCACCGCTTTCCCAATCTTCCCAAATCCCGCAATGCCGAAATTCAGTCCTTCTATTCTCTTTAAACCGGGTTTTGCATTATAGATCCATGCCTTGTCTTTCTCTACACTTCTCTCATATGTCTTCAGTCCTTTAAGAAGAGCAAGGGTCAGCAGAATTGTATGGTCCGCAACTTCCTGCGTACAGTATTCCCCTATTGCGCAGACAGCGATCCCCTTTTCTCTGGCATACTCTATGTCCACATAGTTCCAACCGGTTGCCTGTATGGATATGACTTTACACTTTTGCAGACCGTCAATGATCCTCTTGTTGATCCCCACATATCCCACCAGGATCGCGTCTGCGTCCCGGCACTTTTCTATAAATTCATCTTCTGTCTCTTTTGTATAAACAGCAAGTACCAGTTCTGCATCCTCCGGGAATACCGATTTTTCTATACTCAGATCACGATCCGCTGATTCCGGATATTCTGCAATGATAATTTTCATAGTCTCTCCGCCTTTCTATGATAAAAAATGGTTGATTTTTTCTTTCTCCTCCTGACTCTGCTCTCTCAATAGGGACAGGGAGAAGAATACAAGTGCCGACACCAGAAGTCCCGGCCATAAAGCGTCAATGCGGAACACAGCACCCCAGCCCTGGTATTGCCCGATATACCAAAAAATAACCGTTATCATGGACAACGTCATGCTGTAAAATGCTGCCTTTATACTTGCCCTTCGCCAAAAGAATCCAAAAAATGTAGGGATAAAAAGCCCTGCGGACAGGAAGGTAAAGGTGATAAGGAGAATATCCATAATATCCGGATTGAGCCAGGCAAACAAAAGACTGATTCCCCCTATAAAAAGGGAGCTGACTGTCCCCAGACGTACAATGGTCCTGTCCTTTGCCTTAGGATTGATATATCTCTGATAAATATCCCTTGCCACATTGGCTGATGCCGTTAAAATAGCAATATCCGCGGAGGACATGATCGCTGCAAAAATACCTGTGATGACCAGCCCTTTTATACCGCTTGGAAATGTCATGAGGATTAGCTGTATCAGAGAGTTACTTCCCTTCGGAAGATCCGGTATCAAGACCTTTGCCGCCAGTCCTTCATACGTGGCGCACAGCGCGATGGGCAGTATACAGAGGGCTGCGATAAGCCCGCCTTTTTTAGCTGTCCGCGCGTCCTTTGCCGCCATACATCTGGTATAGCTGTCCATTGTAGTAAAAAAGGACAGAAGTGTGGACAGCGCAAACGCTATAATAGTGGGCCATCCCCAGGCTCCCACGTCAAAATAACTGTCAGGCAGAACCCTAATGGCATCCACACCGCCGATAGCTTTGGTGGCAAAGGGAACCGCGATGATCACCCCGATCAGTAAAAGCCCTACCTGCACCCAGTCTGTGTAAGTGACTGCCAGATACCCTCCCAGTGCCGTATAAAGAATTAATACGATTGCCGCAACTGTAAAGGATATACCGCTTCCCCACCCGGTGATGGTGTTTAATATCACACCGCTTGCCACCAACTGGGAGGCAGTGACCCCGATCATACCGATCAGCGTACATATGGTAGAGATAAACCTGCATCTGTGATCATACCGGCTCTCAATGAAATCCGGGTATGTAAGATTCTCCAGATGATCTCCTATCTTTTTTACCTTTTTTGAAAAAATAAGAGAAAACAACCCACATCCGACTGCCAAAATCCCTACATACCATATGGCAGTGATTCCCATATCGTATGCTTTGGTGGAGGTGCCGATCACAGAAGCTCCGCCAATCCAGCAGGAAATCCACAGACAGGCAATAGATAATGTGCCCAGTTGTCTGCCCGCCACATAATATGTCTCCATACTGCTCTGTTTCCGTGACGTATAGATACCAATGCCCAACATCATCACCATATAAAGTACCACAAAACAGATATCTATTCCCTTCAAGGACTACACCTCCATCCACAGCGGGATTCACTCCTCTAAAACCACTAAAGCGTCTGCAACGCCTGTTCCCTGCCCTTCTTCATAAACAAACAGCGGATTGATATCCAGCTCGCATAACTCATCTTTATGAGCTTCGGCAAAATCAGATACGGAAACCATCATCTCCACAACTGCATCAATATCCCTGGCCTTTGTACCCCTGCAGCCTTTCAGCATTTTATAGGATTTCAGTGCCTCCAGCATCCGGCGTGCCTCCTCTTTGTTCAAGGGAATGGGATACAGGGAGCTGTCTCCGAACACCTCTACAAAGACACCGCCAAGTCCTGCCAAAAGCATAGGACCAAATTGTGCATCCCTTTTTACCCCCAGAATCAGTTCCGTTCCCTGGGGCATCATATTCTGCATAAGCACGCCATTTATTTTTGCATCGGGCGCCCTGTTTTTTACATTTTCCAGAATCGTCTCATAGGCACTGACTGCTTCCTTCTCATTTCTTATGTTCAGGACAACACCGCCCACGTCGGATTTATGCAGAATGTCATCAGATTCGATTTTCATGACTACAGGGAATGTGACATTTTCTGCCTGAGCAAAAACTTCCTCTCTGCTTGTGACTATGACACCCAATTCCAATGGAATTCCGCTCTCTTTCAGCATCCGTTTGCTTTTTACTTCACTCAGAGCCTTTTTGCGGCCCCCTGCTTTTTTATGGGGTACAGCCAATGACAGCTCTCTTTTTGTACAGTCATATGCAATATATTTTGAGAGATGGCTGAGCGCCGAGAACGCATACTTTGGACTTGGAAGGATAGGTACTCCTATCTCTCTGAATTTTTCTGCCACATCCTGATTTCGTGTACCCTCAATAAACGGCAGGATCGCTATGGGCTTTGTATACCCCTGCTCCACTACTTTTTTAACGCCGTTATATATATTGTAAATAGTTGGGTCTGACACTACAAGCTGTATTGTGATCCCGATAAGCACCATCTCAATATTCGGATCATCCATGACTGTCTTCAGCCCCTCGGCATACAAATCACTGTCATAGCACAGGGCTGCAGTCATATCCAGAGGATTGCCCGGGGTACAGAAGGATGGCAGCATGGATCTTAACTTTTTAAGAGTCTCCTCCTCAAAATCAGGGTAATAAATCCCGAAAGAACTGCCCATGTCCGCACAGATACCCGTCTCTCCGCCTGATATATTCATAGATGCAAAAGCAGCTTTGGCAGGCAGTTTCTTTAATGTAGAGAGAAGAAGTGCTGTGGACATCAGTTCCTGCATATCATCTGCCCGGATGACTCCGAATTTATCAAAAACAGCATCATATGCCCGGTCAGAGCCTGCCAGTGCTCCCGTATGGGAGGCGGCAATCTTTCCCCCCTTTTCACTTCTGCCGCCTTTTTGAATGACGATGGGCTTTCTTTTCTCAGCAGCCCTTTTCAGACAGTCGGCAAAATTCTCTGCATCCTGCACACCTTCCATGTAAATGGCGATGACCGTGGTATTCTCATCCTCTACCAAAAAGTCCAGGTAATCCTCCAGTGTCACAATTTTACCGTTTCCGATAGAAATGGCGTAAGAAAATCTCATATCACTGCTGTCCATAAGATTTATGCAGAACTGACCGCTCTGGGAAATGAATCCGATACTTCCTTTTCTATCCCTCTTCTCCACAGGAAACGCAAAAGAGATCACGTCATCCACATAATTATTGAACCCTCCGCAATTCGGCCCCAAAACCGCTATATCCAGTTCCTTAGCCAGCGCTTTCAGCTCTTCCTCCGCCTCTTTTCCCTTCTCATCACCTGTCTCACTGTAACCACTGGCGAAGACAACAGCACCTCCGCAGCCTTTTGTTTTTGCTTCCCTGAGCAGACCGCATACTGTTGCCTGGGAAGTACAGATGATCGCCAGCTCTATCTCATCATCAATCTCTGATAAACTTTTATAACATTTTCTGCCCAGCACGGTATCCCTGCCGGGGTTTACAAAATACACCCTGCTCAGATCTTTTCTGTACTCCAGAATGTTTCTGCAGGTATCCCCTCCGAATCCTGATTTCTCGCTGGCACCTACAACAGCAAGGGACCTGGCCTTCAGCAGTTTATTTAGATCCATATATTCACCTGCTTTCTGTGAAACACATTTACACAGCTTTTACTCCTGCATCAAAACAAAGGGCATTCTTTGGATTTACCTTCCCTTTTTTCGCAAAATACTCATCAATGGAATGCTTCATAAAATTCTTCTCAAACAGTCCTGTTTCTTTGCAGAGCGCCCCAAGCATAACTATATTGGTGCCCTTGGGATTTCCGAGACCCGATGCGATCTCCGTAGCCGGTACTTTTACCACCTTGATATCGTCTCTGAATATCCGTGTCTCATCTAGAAGCGAGCTGTTTGCCACAAGGACAGCCCCCGGTTTCATCGTCGGCTCAAATTTATCAATGGCCACATCATTCATGGAAACCAGAATATCCAAATGCTTCGCATAAGGGCTTGCAATCTCTTCCTCACTTATCTTTACATTACAATTGGCAGTTCCCCCTCGCATTTCGGAGCCATAAGAAGGATACCATGTAAAATATTTGCCTTCCTGCATACCACAGTAGGCCAGAATCATTCCGGTTATCAATACACCCTGACCGCCAAATCCCGCACAAATAATTTCTGTCATTCTTCTTCTCCTTTCTTATCTACGAATTCTCCTACTTTATAGTAGGAAAGGGTCTTCTCACGAATATGTTTCAGGCTGTCCACCGGCGATAATCCCCAGTTGGTGGGACAGGGTGCCAGAATTTCAACCAGACAGAATCCTTCGTTGTTCAACTGCTTTTCAAATGCCTTTTTTATGTATTTTTTTGCCTTGACTACTGCTGCCGGGCTGTCAAGAGATGCACGGGCAAGATACGCAATATCAAATTGTCCAAGAGCTTTTACTACGTCAAACGGCTCCCCCTGCTTTTGGGGGTCTCTCCCCTTTGGTGAGGATGTGGTCTTCTGTCCGATCAATGTGGTAGGCGCCATCTGGCCGCCAGTCATGCCGAACACACCGTTATTCATAACGATAACCACAACATTATCATTGCGCAGCGCCGCATGCATAGTCTCAGCCATACCAATGGCATATGCAGCCCCGTCACCGATATAGGCCACAGATAATTTATCTTTCCGGACCTTCTTCACGCCGATGGCAACCACCACAGGCCTGCCGTGGGCTGCCATAACCGTATCAAATCTCCAGGTATCCATATTTAAGGCTCCGCAAGCTACATCTACGGTGGGGATAAAATCCTGCTGTAAGCCCATTTCATCTATGATCTCCCCTATTAGTCTGGCCGCGATCCCATGCCCGCAGCCGGGACAAAATGAGGTTGGTCTGAAGGTAACTGTTTCCGGTGCTTTTAATTTCACTGACATAACCCCCTATCTCTCTATCATTTCTTTGGCAATTTCGATTATCCTATCACTCTCAGGCACATCAAAGAACGTGCCATAAAATTCTATGGGATATTTCGCGTCTGTAGCCAGCTTGATATCATCTACCATCTGCCCCAGGATGTTCATTTCCACACTGATGAATCCTTTAAAATCTTCTGACAGGTTTTGGAATGCCTTTACAGGATACGGCCACAGGGTGATTGGACGGATAAGCCCCAGCTTTAATCCCTGTTTTCTTCCGTTTCTGACAGCTTCCTTGGCTACTCTTGAGGAAATTCCATAGGCCACCAGTATGATCTCAGCATCCTCTGTCCGGATACTCTCCCACCGCTGTTCATTGTCTTCTATGGTTTTATACTTGTTCCGGAGATAATCCTCATAATCGGGGTGTCCATAGAAACATACATTCGATATGATCCTCTGCTTGTCTCCCGGCTTGCATCCTTTTACTGACCAGTCAAATTTATCAATATTATCCTCTTTCATCTCCTGAAAGCATACTGCCTCCATCATCTGTCCGATAGCCGCATCTGATGCAATGATCACAGGATGGAGGTATTTGTCTGCCAGATCAAAGGCATCACCGATCAGGTCTGCACTCTCCTGTACACTGTTGGGCGCAAGAACAATTGTCCTGTAGTCGCCATTGCCTCCGCCTCTGGTAAGCTGCCAGTAATCCCCCTGTCCCTGGGCGATATCAGTCGGTCATTTTTTGCGGACAGTTCATACATGCTATCCTTTTCTGTTCT
>ERZ894236.277-NODE-277-length-70595-cov-44.232_pt1 | contig 70595 bp, 61 predicted proteins | sample MGYA00380297_ERZ894236 | MGnify/ENA primary metagenome ERZ894236 (study PRJEB32331, sample SAMN06328420) | human gut metagenome | biome: human gut microbiome; feature: stool | host: Homo sapiens | collected 2014-08-04 ... | reverse complement strand
GGCTGCGTATATTACGTTTCCAGCCCCTTCGAGTCAAGCGTTGTTTTTCAACTTTCCGCTTTTTCTCTTTCTGCCGGAACCGCGTGTTATCGCGTTGTTCCGTGTCAGTGGTGGCGCATTATAGACACTCGCTGAGATCACGCAAGTGTTTATTTCAACTTTTTTTCTGTTTGCCAATTTTTTCACCACAACGGTGTTTTATCCGGCAAAATATCAGTATTCCGCTTTAAATTTGAACAAACTCTGCAGCAAATGCTTCAACCTGTTGCCAATCCGTGTATTCCACTTCTTTGGTGGTATCCGTTTCACCTTTTGTCATTTTCATAATCAGGCGGATCATCATCCGGTCAAACCAACCGTATCGCGGATACAGCAATGCCCCGGCGAATACCGTACAGGCGGTCGGCTTCCAGGGTGTCGCGGCCAGGAACTTCCGGACATACACATTTGTCTCCGGTGTCCGTTTTTCCGGTTTACGGGCAGTCAGGTTCACACCAAAGAATGCGGTTTTCATCTGATTCAGCTGCACCGCGTGCAACTTCGCGAATTTATCCAGCGCTCGGTTAAAGTGACCGTAGCGGATAGATGCCCCGACCAGCACCTTCTCATACGGCGCCAGATTCAGCGGCTGATTATCCTGCAAAGAGCGGACATCACACTCCGCCCCTGCTTTTCGTAAATGCAGGGCAATTTCAGTAATGATTTTTTTTGTCTGCCCGTCATGGCCGGAATAAAGCAACAAGTACGACATGAAACACTCCGTTAATCACGCCAGAACGTCGGCGTCAGCAATACCAGCAAAGTAAAGACTTCCAGACGACCAAATAACATCGTCACGACAAGGATCCATTTCCCGCCGGGATTCAGGGTTGTAAAGTTCTCACCCAGCGTACCCAGCCCCGGTCCCAGGTTATTCAGTGTGGTGGCTATCGCAGAGAAAGCGGAAAATTCATCAACACCTGTCGCTATCAGTAACAGCATACTGACCACAAAGACCAGTGCATAAGCGGAGAAGAATCCCCAGACAGCTTCGATAATGCGTTCCGGCAATGCCCTGCGGCCCAGTTTGATAGTGTAAACCGCATTCGGATGCACAAGGCGTTTCAGTTCACGCGCGCCCTGAAGGAACAACAGCATAATACGGATAACCTTCAGACCACCACCGGTTGACCCCGCACATCCGCCGACAAATGCCGCACACAGCAGCAGCATCGGCAGGAACAGCGGCCATTTATAGAAACTGTCAGTGGAGAACCCCGCAGTTGTCGCCATCGAGACAACCTGGAAAAATGCCTGGTTGAGGGTTTGTCCCTCCGTAGCATAGACATCAAACTTCCACAAAACCAACGCACAGATCACGACCAGCACGAACTGGAGGGAAATAAACATCCGGAATTCCAGATCCCGCCAGTAAACTCCCAGGCTGCGCCCGGTCAGTACCGCAAAGTGCAGGCCATAGTTACAGCCTGAGATCAGCAGGAAAATGGCAATGATGGTGTTAATTGCCGGACTGTTAAAGTAACCGATACTGGCATCATGAGTGGAAAACCCACCGATGGCGATAGTGGAAAAGCTGTGGGATATCGCATCAAAAACATCCATCCCCGCAAACCAGAGGGCAATTGCACAGACGATGGTGAGGAACACATAAATCAGCCAGAGGGTTTTTGCTGTTTCCGCAATCCTCGGGCGCATTTTATTATCTTTCAGCGGCCCCGGCATTTCCGCCCGGTACAGCTGCATTCCCCCGACACCCAGCAGCGGCAGAATAGCGACGGCTAATACGATGATCCCCATCCCGCCCAGCCACTGTAACATCTGCCGGTAGAATAAAATCGCTTTGGGCAGCGTGTCCAGCCCGACCAGTGTGGTGGCACCCGTTGTGGTTAGCCCGGAGAATGATTCAAAAAACGCATCTGTCACCGACAGGTTCGGGCGCTCAGAAAAAATAAAAGGTAATGCCCCGACACTGCCCAGCACCGTCCAGAACAGCACCACAATCAGAAAACCTTCTTTCGGTTTTAACTCACTTTTTTTATTGCGGTTCGGGATCCAGAGCAGCAGGCCGATAATCAGTGCTGTCAGGAATGTCTGACTGAATGCTTTACCTGCACCGTCTTTATAGATAAGCGCCACAATCCCGGGAATGATCATGGTGACAGAAAAAATAATGACAAGTAACCCGACAATACGGGTTATGGCGCGAAAATGCATTGCAGCAGAGTCCTCAGAAATCAGTTTCCGGTGGTGTCATCAGGGCATTTAAGCTCAAACATCCCCCGGCTCAGGTCACGTAATTTATCACTAACCTCACTCAGTAAGGTAGCAGGAATCGAAATACGTAACGTCACATCCGCACCGAAATCACTGTTGATTATCGTACCATCCACCTGCCGGACCACTAATTCTGCCTGGCTGATAAAACTGTAATCACAGGTTATTTCACAAATCACCTGCGGGATTTTGGTTTTCGTTACCAGCAGTTTCAGTGCCTGCTGAACCCCGCTGCCGTATGCACGGACCAGCCCGCCGGTGCCTAATTTTATTCCGCCGAAATAGCGGACAACCACCGCCGTAATTTCCCCGATTCCGCTGCCGAGCAGCGGTGCAATCATCGGTTTACCGGCTGTTCCGGTCGGCTCACCGTCATCAGAAAATCCCAGTTGCTGAGAATCATCCGGACGCCCCGCAACAAATGCCCAGCAATGGTGCCGGGCATCGGGATATTCATCTTTGACAGACTGAATAAATTGCTTTGCTTCATCCACCCCGTCCGTATGCTGCAACAGGGTGATGAAACGGCTTTTTTTTATCTCTTCAGTAAACATAACCGGCTCCGCCGGTATAAGGTACGATTTCATTACGGCAGATTCAGATCCCGCGTCATATTTTCCACACTGTTGTCATGGATAATGATGTTATCCTCAATGCGGATACCGCCACAAGGTTTAAACTGCTCAATACGTTTCCAGTCAAAGTGCTGGCTGAACTTACCTTCACGCCATGGTGCCAGCAGAGACTCAATAAAATACAGTCCCGGCTCGATGGTCAGCACCATGCGCGGCTCCAGAATACGGGTACAGCGCAGGAACGGATACATTGCCGGTGCCGCCAGATGCTCACCCTGATCATTCTGCATAAACCCGGCAGCATCATGAACCTGAAGACCCAGCGGATGGCCAAGCCCATGCGGCAGGAACGGCGTGGTTACCCCTTCACTGACCATAGCTTCCTCAGACATTCCGGTGATTATTTTATGTTTTTTCAGCAGTTTCGCGATGCGGTGATGCATCTGAATATGGTAATCGGTATAGCGGACCCCGGCTTTAATATCACCGATCAGTGACTGCTGCTCATCATTCAAATCCGATACCAGCTGTGCGAAATCGCTGTCAGCATCAGCAGCATACGTCCGGGTTAAATCTGCGGCATAACCGTTGAATTCCGCCCCGGCGTCAATCAGGAAGCTGTGCCGTGTATGCGGTGCGTTTTTATTCAGTTTGGTGTAGTGCAGAACAGCGGCGTTTTCATTAATAGCAACAATATTGTCATACGGCACATCTGTATCACGATGGCCGGTTGCCATCAGGTAAGCCATATTGATATCAAATTCACTCAGGCCGGATAAAAAAGCCTCATGTGCGGCAAGATGCCCGTTAACCGCCATTTTTTGTGCTTCACGCATGCAGGCCAGTTCATAATCTGTTTTATATGAACGGTGAAACGCAAAGAAATCCAGCACCGCTTTCGGGTTAATATGATTGCTGCTGATCCCCAGCGCTGCGGCGCGATCGGTATTCGGCCCGATATACGCAGTGCGGGTTTTATCCTGTGATGCCAGCATGGAGGCAATGTCACCGGCATTCTTCAGATGAATAACCTCAACATCGTTTGTCCAGTAAGAAGAAGGTAACGCCTCAACACTGTGCCAGTAATCAACCGGGGAATAGAACCATAATTTCGGTTTATTCACACCATCAGTCCACAGCCAGCAATGCGGTACATCAGTTACCGGCACCCATGCTTTAAAATGCACGTTACTTTTAAGGGGATAATCACGATCATCGAGAAAAATGCGTATCGGTTCACCGGAGTGGATCAGTAACGAATCCAGTTTCTCGCGTGCAAGAATATCGCGGGTCCGCTGTAATAATGTTGCGATGTGCTCACGGTAGAGGGATGCCATTTTTTCCATGGGAATTGACCTTTTTTCATTATGATAGTGACAAAAGCTTAGCATGATCTCCGCAATTATGGATATGGCAGGCTATGTCATCCCCGGTTATTTACCGGGAATCTTCGGCGCGTCACGACGTTTTTCTTTTCTGTTTCTGCATATTGAGACATTTTGCGTGATCTTCAGCGCAAAAAATCATCATTTCATTTGCTTTCGTTAACAAAAAAATCACAATTACCTCATCTGGTCATACCACATGGTGTTCTCATCCTTCACCGGAGCGATGCAATATTTAAGGAGAACCGTATGCTTTATCACAGTGAATCAATTAAGGTCAGCTGGGAAAAAGAAGGAATTGCAAAACTTGTTTTTGATGCGCAGGGAGCGATAAACAAACTGGATACCCGGACAATTGCCTCACTGGATGAAGCCGTTGCCTGCCTTGAACAAACACCGCAGCTGAAAGGCCTGATTATTACCTCCGCCAAAGAGAGCTTTATCCTGGGGGCGGATATTACAGAATTTCTGACTCTGTTTAATGCGCCGGCGGAACAGCTGACTGAATGGCTGAATTTTGCCAACTGGTTGTTTAACCGGATTGAAGATCTGCCCGTGCCTACTGTCGCCGCACTCCGGAAATTCACACTCGGCGGCGGATGTGAGTGCGCACTGACAACAGACTACCGCCTCGCCACTGACGATCTGCGTATCGGCCTGCCGGAAACCAAACTCGGGATAATGCCGGGCTTCGGCGGCTCAGTCCGTCTGCCCCGCCTGATTGGTTGTGATAATGCCCTTGAACTTATCACACAGGGGAAAATTGTGACTGCCGGTGAAGCGCTGAAACTCGGCCTGACTGACGGCATTGTACAGGATAATGAATTGATTAACAGTTCACTGATGCTGCTGGAGCAGGCGATCAGTGGCCGGATTAACTGGCAGGCACAACGGCAGCAGAAAAAAGCGGCGTTACAACTGCCCCCTGCAGAATTACAGATGAGCCTTATCACGGCCAAAGCCCTTGTCCGGCAAAAGGCAGGAAAACATTACCCGGCGCCGATGGCGGCAGTAAACGGAATTGAAGCCGGAGCGAAACTCCCGCGCGATGAAGCATTGCGCTGCGAAACCGCGCATTTTGTACCACTGACCCGGACACTCACCGCCGGGGCTCTGGTTTCACTTTTCCTGAATGAACAATATGTTAAAGGCCTAATCCGCCAGCAGATAACCTTACGTGATGCTCCGGAACAGGCCGCTGTTATCGGCGCAGGCATTATGGGGGGCGGTATTGCTTACCAGTCAGCCTACAGCGGTATTCCGGTACATCTGAAAGATATTCAGCCCGCCGCATTGCAGGCCGGTATTGATGAAGCCGTAAAATTGCTGGAAAAACAGTGTCAGTCAGGAAAAATGACCGTGGTTCAGGCTGCCGGGATACGTGCCGCTATCCAGCCTGTCCGCCATGATAATGAACTCAGTGACTGTGATATTGTGGTTGAAGCGGTTGTTGAAAACAAAGCCATCAAACAAAAAGTGCTGGCAGATATTGAACAACAGGTTAGTGAACACTGCATTCTGACATCAAATACCTCTTCGATCCCTGTCAGTGAACTGGCTCAGGCGCTGAAACGCCCGCACAATTTTTGCGGAATGCATTTTTTCAATCCCGTACCTAAAATGCCACTGGTTGAAGTGATCCGGGGAGAGAAAACCTCAGACGACACAATCGCCGCTGTGGTGCACTATGCCCACAAAATGGGAAAAACACCGGTTGTGGTGGGAGATTGTCCGGGGTTCTTTATCAACCGGGTACTGTTTCCGTATCTGAATGCCTTTTCTCTGCTGGTCTCCGACGGAGCTGATATTAAGGCCGTTGATCGTGTAATGGAACAGGAATTCGGCTGGCCGATGGGCCCGGCGCTGTTGCTCGATGTTGTCGGACTGGATACGGCTAATCATGTGCAGCATGTGATGGCTGAGGGCTATCCGGGGCGGATGGTCGTTGAAGAGCACAATGTCATCAGTCTGTTTGCCGGATTGAAACGGCTGGGGCAAAAAAGCCGCCTCGGGTTTTACCGCCATACTGATGACGGCAAAGGCCGCCTGCAGAAACAGCCCGATGAGCAACTCGAAGAAGTGCTTGCACCGCTGGGACGCACACCCCGTGATTTTACTGCAGACGAAATTATCGACCGCCTGATGATTCCGATGGTGAATGAAGTTATCCGCTGCTACGAGGAAGGTATTATCAGCAGCCCGGCAGAAGCAGACCTGGCTCTGGTCTACGGCCTTGGCTTTCCGCCGTTCCGGGGCGGTATTTTCCGTTATCTGGATGATACCGGTACCCGTGCTTTCTGTGAAAAAGCAGAGCAGTACAGCGCACTTGGTCCGCTTTATGCCATTCCTGACAGTCTGCTGGCACATGCTGTTAATGACACCCCTTATTATCCGCAACCGGATAGTCACCCTGTTACTACACAGTGAGGTTTATATGGAAAAAGTCATGATAATTGATGGTCTCCGCACCTCAATGGGCCGCTCAAAGAACGGTATATTCCGTCATGTCCGGGCGGACACACTCTCAGCAGAAGTGATGAGTGCTGTGATAAAGCGTAACAATATCAATGCAGCCGATATTGATGACATTATCTGGGGGTGTGTGCAGCAGACCGGCGAACAGGGGTTTAATATAGCCCGTCATGCCGCCCTGCTGACAGAGATCCCGCACACCGTGCCGGCCGTCACTGTGAACCGCCTGTGCGGTTCATCAATGCAGGCCCTGCATGATGCCGCCCGCCTGATTCAGACCGGAGACGGTAAACCGGCACTTGCAGGGGGCGTTGAACATATGGGTCATATCCCGATGACACAGGGTATCGATATCAATCCGGCTGCCGCACTGCACACGGCCAAAGCGTCCGGCATGATGGGGCTGACAGCCGAAGCACTGGCACGACAGTTTTCTGTCAGCCGTGAGTCACAGGATGAATTTGCTCTGCGTTCACATCAGCGGGCCGCACAGGCGTTCCGTGATAACAGATTCAGCCGTGAAATCCATCCGGTTCAGGGGCATAACCAGGCCGGAGTACCTGTCATTGCCACCCGGGATGAAACCGTCCGCGATAACGGCAGTCTTGCTGAACTTGCGGCATTGCGTCCTGTATTTGATCCGGCAGGCGGTACCGTCACCGCCGGTAATTCCTCTGCGATTTCAGATGGTGCATCCGTAACTCTGCTGGCCGGGGAGAACTATACCCGTGAGCATGGTTTATCTCCGCGGGCGGTGATTCGGGCGATGAGTGTTACCGGCTGTGAACCGGCACTGATGGGATACGGACCGGTACAGGCAACACAGGCAGTACTGAAAAAAGCCGGGCTGACACTGGCCGATATTGATGTTATCGAACTGAACGAAGCATTCGCGGCACAGGCACTGGCCTGCCTGAAAGGTATGGGATTATCTGACTGTTATGATGACAAAGTGAATCTGCATGGTGGTGCGATTGCACTCGGGCATCCGCTCGGCTGTTCCGGCACCCGGATTATCAATTCACTGCTGACGGTCATGGAGCAGCGGGATGCGCAGTTCGGTCTGGCAACGATGTGTATTGGTTTCGGTCAGGGGATAGCAACCGTGATTGAACGTGTCCGCGGCTGACCACTGAGAACGTTATAAATAACAGCGACGTTTTCTGCTTCGCCACACGGCACAATACGTCGCTGATACTGCTTTAACTGTTTAGCTGACCTGTTATCAGCATACTCCCGCCGTCAGGGGCGGGATTTTCTTTAAATAAACTCGAATGCATCACCAAACAGGCGGTCAGCATCTGCACCGCGCTCCTGGCAGAAACGTTCACGGGCAATTTTGGCCATTTCAAAACGACCGGCAATATAGATATCTTTTCCGGCCAGTGAACCAAAATCATCCAGAACCGCACTGAGCACAGTACCGGTTCGTCCGCGCCAGGTATCATCCGGCTGTTCAACAACAGGGATAATTTTCAGGTTCGGATGTGTTTCGGCGAGAGCCTGCAATTCACCGAGGTCATAGAGATAAACATGCTCTCTGGCACCCCAGTAAAACGTGATATCACGCTGCGGATTTTCTTCCAGTGCCGCCAGCAGAACAGAACGGGTGTAAGAAAAACCGGTTCCTCCGGCGATCAGGAGCATCGGTGCGCCACTATTTTCCCGGAACCAGGCTTTGCCGTGCGGGATATCAATGGTCACCCGGCGGTTATCCAGGATCCGGTCCATCACCGCCATCGCATAAAGATTAAATTCGGATGCTCCGATATGCAGCTCAATTTCCTGCCGGGATGACGGCGCGGATGCCATTGAGAACGGGCGCTTATCCCGTTCATCCATCACCACCATCAGGTATTGCCCGGCTTTGAATGAAAAATCACCATCCGGTAATAATTTTATGCGGTATACCGTATCCGTTATAGATTCAACAGAGGTAACTTTGCAGTTTAACGTTGCCATGTGCTCCCTCAATTATCGAGAATATTTAATTCGTCCCATATGGCGTCAACACGTTGTCTGACTTCATCGGTCATAACAATCGGTTTGCCCCACTCGCGCGAGGTTTCGCCGGGCCATTTATTTGTTGCATCCAGTCCCATCTTCGACCCCAGCCCCGATACCGGAGATGCAAAATCGAGATAGTCAATCGGGGTATTTTCCATCATGACAGTGTCCCGGGCCGGATCCATCCGGGTGGTGATCGCCCAGATCACATCATTCCAGTCACGGGCATTGATATCATCATCGCAGACAATGACAAATTTAGTGTACATAAATTGCCGTAAATACGACCAGACTCCCATCATGACCCGCTTTGCATGTCCCGCATACTGCTTTTTCATGGTGACAACGGCCAGGCGGTATGAACACCCTTCCGGCGGCAGATAAAAATCGACAATTTCAGGGAACTGTTTCTGCAGAATCGGCACCAGCACTTCATTCAGTGCCACACCCAGAGTTGCCGGCTCATCCGGCGGACGACCGGTATAGGTTGAGTGATAGATAGGTTCATCACGCTGGGTAATATGTGTGACCGTGAAGACAGGGAAATCATCCACTTCATTATAATAACCGGTATGATCCCCGTACGGCCCTTCCGGTGCGGTTTCACCCGGCTCAATATACCCTTCAAGGATAATTTCAGCACCGGCAGGAACTTCCAGGTCATTAGAAATGCATTTCACCACTTCGGATTTATTACCGCGCAGTAACCCCGCAAAGGCGTATTCGGACAAGGTATCCGGAACCGGCGTCACCGCACCGAGAATTGTCGCAGGATCAGCGCCCAGAGCCACCGCAACAGGGAAACGCTCCCCCGGATGTGCCTGACACCATTCCTGAAAATCGAGTGCGCCGCCGCGATGCGATAACCAGCGCATAATCAGTTTATTTTTCCCCAGCACCTGCTGGCGGTAAATACCTAAATTCTGGCGATCTTTAAACGGCCCCCGGGTGACGGTCAGTCCCCAGGTAATCAGCGGTGCCGCATCATCCGGCCAGCAATGCATAACCGGGATTTTTGTCAGATCCACGTCATCGCCGGTGAAAACATGCGTCTGACACGGAGCGGAACTCAGCCGCTTGGTCGGCATATTGAGAACCTGCTTAAACTTCGGCAGCTTATCGATAAGATCACGGAACCCTTTCGGCGGATCCGGTTCTTTCAGGAAAGCCAGCAGTTTACCGACATCATGCAGTGCTTTGACATCTTCCTGCCCCATTCCCATCGCAACCCGTTTGGTTGTGCCGAACAGATTACAGAGCACCGGCATTGAATAACCTTTCGGATTTTCAAACAGCAATGCAGGGCCGCCCGCACGCAGTGTGCGATCAGCAATTTCCGTCATTTCGAGGTAAGGATCGACTTCAGTTTTGATCCGTTTAAGCTCGCCCTGACTTTCCAGAATGGTGAGAAAATCTCTCAGGTCCCGATATTTCATTATGTTATTAATCTGTCAGCAGGTGGAAGGGACTCCATTATAGGAATCCCGCCCACTGTTACAAGTACAGGGATCAGCAGCAGCGGAACGGAACCCGGTCTGCCAGGGCGCTGGTATCAAATTGTTCCGGGAATGTTTTGTTGTGCTGAAAGAGTTTGAATCCTTCATTTTTGCCGCTGAAGTAATGCAGCTCATTTCCGGTGATATGGAAGCCGCTGCCTTCACGCAGCGCCACAACAATCTCATCCGGATTGATGGCACAGAATTCCGCAATCCGCTCATCACGGGTTTCACCCATATGGCCGCTGATGACCGCGTCAATATAGTGAGGGTTAATCTGAACAGGGAACAGCCCCAGAGACGGCATCACCACACAGTTACGCACCGGCATATCATTGGTGGTCCGGATGCTCGGCGTGGCAACGTTACACCCGGCACTCCAGCCGATATACGGGATATTTCGTTCACGAACCGCGCGCTGGATTGGCACAACCAGGCCATTCTCATGCAGTAACTGATTAAGCAGCCAGGTATTTCCGCCGCTGACAAGAATACATTCCGCATTTTCGACAGCCTGAACCGGGGAATCAAAATGTTCGATACAGGTAACATCAATGCCCAGCGCTTCGGAAAGTTCACGGGCACGCTGGTCGTGGTCAGCACGGATAACAGCATATGCAATCAGTACCGCAGAGCGGATCCCGCGGGTTTTTATCATTGTCCGGATGCGGTCCTGTGCATAGCTGAGCCATTGCGGATTACCGGAAAGTTTGCCGTTACTGAGTAAAAAAATGTCCATCGACATTGCCCTTATTATTCTGTCATTATAAATACGATAATTAGTTTATAACTCATTAAATGACATCATTCTACGGTAAAAAGCAACTCAAATAAGGGACTGAATTCACACTCATTTGTCTTAAATCGCCATTTGTTGCACTCATAGTAAAACAAATTTGTTATTATCAGGGTTTATATAAGCCCCGTTTGTGTTGGATAGCGTAATGAAGGATTGGTATTTATTGTACTGCAAACGCGGACAACTTCCGCGGGCAATGGAACATTTGCAGCGGCAGCAGGTGGAATGCCTGACACCGATGGCGAATATTGAAAAAGTGGTTCGCGGCAAACGTGTGACAGTCAATGAGCCCCTGTTCCCGAATTACCTGTTTATTTCTTTTGATCCCGAGACTATTCATACAACCACGATTAACTCAACGCGCGGCGTCAATCATTTTGTCCGTTTCGGACCACTGCCTGCCGTTGTTCCCGCATCATTGATTGAAGAGCTGAAAAATGCCGAATGCGTCAGCCTGTCAGAGCAAAATGTTCCGCATCCCGGGGATATTGTGGAAATCACTGAAGGGATGTTTAAAGGCCTGGAAGCGATTTATCAGGAGCCGGACGGTGACACCCGCTCAGTGCTGCTGCTGACGCTGATCAGTAAAGAGCTGACCAAAAAAGTGGATAACACCAGCTTTATCCGGAAACTCTGAGTATTTCCGTCACCCGGATACAAAAAACCGCCCTGTTATTAAGGCGGTTTTTACCTGAAGCAGTATCGCGTTACTCTTCGGCTTCTTCATCCTGCGGTTGTGCTTTACTGCGCGGTACATAGAAACGGGCAAAGAACACACCAACTTCAAACAACAAATACATCGGGATAGCCAGCAGCGTCTGCGAGAACACATCCGGTGGTGTCAGCAGCATCCCCACCACAAAAGCCCCGACCAGAATATACGGCCGCTTGTGCTTCAGTGAGGCAACGGTCGTCGCACCGCTCCAGCACAACAGGATAATGGCAATCGGCACCTCAAAGGAAATACCAAACGCCATAAACAGCGCCATGACAAAGCTGAGATAGTTATTAATATCTGTCGCAATGACCACATCCTGCGGTGCTGTCGAGGTAAAGAAACCAAACGCCAGCGGGAAGACAACAAAATACGCGAATGCCATCCCCATATAAAACAGCACGGTGCTGAAAAACAGCAACGGCATTAACAACCGGCGTTCATGCTTATACAGCGCCGGTGCAATAAAAGCCCAGACCTGATACAGGATGTACGGTGCCGAAATAAAAATGGAGACCATAATGGTCAGCTTAATCGGCGCCAGGAACGGTGATGCAACATCCGTTGCGATCATGTTCGAGCCCTGCGGCAATTTGCTCACCAGCGGCGAGGATACCATCTGATAGATATCATTTGAGAAATACGCCAGCGCAACAAACACAACAAAGACTGCAATCAGGCTGTTGAGAATGCGTTTTCGTAATTCGATTAAATGAGTGATCAGCGGTTGCGTGTCTTCAACAGCCATAACGTACTTTTACCGTAATCTATTAATGTTTCTGTGAATCTGACACAGCAACGGTTACCGGTGACGGTGCAGGTTCTGTATCACTGACTTCCGGTGATGACCGGACAGGGACTTCCTCAGCAACGGCCGGAGATGGTGCTGCCGGAGCCGGATTTTCCGCCGCCGGAGTACCGGCTGATGCCGGACGGACAGACGGGATCTCAAGTTCCTGGTCGGCCAGTGCTTCCGGGTCGAGCTGCTTTTTCAGTGTATCCACCGGTTCCTGATAAGAGCGGCGTAATGTATCAGCGGCTTCTTTCAGTTCATCCATCGACGCCTTCAATTCAGGTGAAATGGCTTTACCGGCCTGCTCTTCCATCTTTTTCAGGTTATCCTGCAATTCCTGAAGCTTGAGCTCCTGCGTCAGTTCATTCTGCACATTGGCAGCCATTGAACGCATCACACGGATCCAGCCGGCTACTGTTTTCACAGCAACCGGAAGGCGTTCAGGTCCCAGAACCACAAGTCCGATAACCAATACTAAGATCAGTTCACCAAAACCGATGTCAAACACGGGTTATACCTGCTCTTTGTTTTTATTCTCTGGCTGCTCAGCGGAATCAGCTTTCTTTTCTGCGATATTTTTTTGTTCAAAATCCGCATCTTTTCCGGCTGTTGTTGTATCTGCTTTGTTCTGATCTTCATCACCGATAGCTTTTTTAAAGCCTTTGATAGATGCGCCTAAATCAGATCCCAGGGTACGGAGTTTGTTTGTTCCGAACAGGAGTACAACAATCACAGCAATAATTAACAATTGCCAAATATTAATACCGGCCATTAGTTTTACCTCAAATTGATATGGACCTACTTACTTCATTATATACAACCACAGCCGTATACGGAAATACACAACATAGGTTGAAACCTTGCTTTAACTCAACCTTTACTTCATTTTACCGGATTGCCACCATCCTGTTACCCAGGTAAGCATACCAAAAAACATCAGAACCCAGGGTGCAACAGGTGCGCCGGCCAGATAGAATAAGCTCGCACAGACAAACAATGTCGCGCCGATACCCAGCGAGAAATTAGCTTTCCGCTGAGCAGCCTGCTGCTGTTTCATCTGCTCTGCCAGCCGCTCAACACCGGACTGAAGACGGCGCTGCTGCTTAAGACTGTCATACACCAGTTCCGGTAATTCCGGTAGTTTTTCCGCCCAGAACGGTGCTTTTTCTTTGATACTGCGAATCACGGCTTTCACGCCAATCTGACTTTTCAGCCACGATTCAAGGAATGGTTTCGCGGTTTTCCACAGATCAAGCTGCGGATAGAGCTGGCGCCCCAGTCCCTCAACATACAGCAGGGTTTTTTGTAATAAAACCAGTTGCGGCTGAACTTCCATATTGAAGCGCCGGGCGGTATTGAACAGGTTCAGCAACACATGACCGAAAGAGATTTCTGCCAGCGGTTTTTCAAAAATCGGTTCACACACCGTACGGATAGCAAATTCAAAATCTTCCACATTGGTATCCGGCGGAACCCAGCCGGAATCCACATGCAGCTCAGCCACTTTGCGATAGTCACGGTTAAAGAAGGCAATAAAGTTTTCCGCGAGATAGCGCTTATCTTCTTTATTCAGTGAACCGACAATACCGCAGTCGATACCGATATACTGAGGATCGTCCGGATGCTCGCGGCTGACAAAAATATTGCCCGGATGCATATCCGCATGGAAGAAGCTGTCACGGAAAACCTGGGTGAAAAATACCTGCACACCACGCTCGGCCAGCAGTTTCATGTTTGTGCCCTGCTCATGCAGAGCCGCAATATCAGAAACCGGAATACCGTAGATACGCTCCATGATCAGCACATTTTCACGGCAGAGATCCGGATAAACCTCCGGCACATAGAGCATCGGGCTGTTTTCAAAATTACGCCGCAGCTGAATGGCATTAGCCGCTTCGCGTTGCAGATTCAGCTCATCCAGCAGTGTTTTTTCATACTCGCGGACGACCTCTTTCGGCCGCAGACGTCTGCCGTCCGGTAACAGCGGAACCATGTTCGCCAGCCGGTACATCAGATGAATATCAGCCTGGATCACCGGCAAAATATCCGGACGGATCACTTTCAGTACCACCGCCTGCCCGTTTTCTTTCAGAACTGCAGTATGAACCTGAGCAATCGAAGCGGATGCCAGCGGTGTGATATCAAAATCATCAAACCAGGTTTCCACCGGCCCTTCCAGGGCATCTTCAATGGTTTTCTTTGCCAGATTGCCGTCAAATGATGAAACGCGATCCTGCAGCAGTGCCAGCTGGTCAGCAATGGCCGGCGGGAACAGATCCCGGCGGGTGGAGAGCATCTGCCCGAACTTTATCCATACCGGCCCCAGTTCCTGAAGCGCCAGACGCAGACGCTCACCCAGCACTTTGTCTTTATGCTTGTTCGGCATCCAGAACAGTGAACGTCGCCAGAGGCGGATAGCCCAGCTAAGGCGGTTTTTAGGGATCAGTTCATCCAGCCCGTAATTCAGGAGAGTGCGGATGATAAAATAGAGGCGTTTTATTTCACTCGGTCTCATACCCGGTTCCTGCTTTTTTTTCCAGACGGGCGAGGCGCACCTCAAGTTCATCTGCAGTTTGTGCAGCATCCGCAACTTCATCACAGAAATGAGCGGCTTCCAGTGCAGAAGGAGCAAGCGCCCACTCACGGGTGACCGCGCCGGTCAGATATTCCTGCTGGCGGCATACCGCCCGACGGATAAACTGCCCGCCTTTTACGGCGATCTGAGTCAGTGTCTGTGCGGCAATATCGCCGGTATACGGCGCCAGATAATGTGCCGGATCCCATTCCGCCATATCCAGCAGCGCCGAAAAATGCTGAATGACCTGCATATCGCCGTCAATAATGACATCCCCCTCCCGGATCAGAGCTGAAAGCTGTTGTTTGTCTTTCAGTTTCAGCAGCGTGAGAAAACCGGTTTGCAGCACACAGTCTGCCGGATCTTCCCAGCGGGAAATCACATCCAGCTGTTTTTCACTGAAAATCAGCGTGAACTGCATATCCGGCTTTGTCAGCCGGAGGATCAGTGTTTTGCCGGTCAGACGGGCGCGGGCCGGTTTCAGTACATTTTCACTGTACAACAGCCGGTTGAGTACCGTTTCCAGAAATCCGGCAACCACAGGGTAAAGTGCCTGCGGACTGACAGGAGACGGGATATTTTCTGCAAACGTATCAGCCATATCAGAATTTGAATCCTTTATGCAGCGCCACAATGCCGCCGGTCATATTGGTGTAGGAAACATGCTCAAATCCGGCATTTTCCATCATGCCTTTCAGGGTTTCCTGATCCGGATGCATGCGGATAGATTCGGCAAGATAGCGGTAGCTGTCCGCATCATTCACAACCGCCTGCCCGATACGCGGCAGTACGTGGAAGGAGTATGCGTCATATACTTTACTCAGCGGCTCAAGCACCGGTTTGGAGAATTCCAGCACCAGCAGGCGGCCGCCCGGTTTTAACACACGGAACATAGAGCGGAGTGCTTTGTCTTTATCGGTGACATTACGCAGCCCGAAAGAGATGATGATGCAGTTGAAGTAGTCATCCGGGAACGGCAGTTCTTCGGCGTTCGCCTGAACATAATTCACATTGCCGACAACCCCGTGGTTACGCAGCTTTTCCCGGCCCATTTTCAGCATGGAATCGTTGATATCCGCGAGGATCACCTGACCGTTTTCACCGACCATACGGGAGAATTTTGCGGTGAAATCACCGGTTCCCCCGGCAAGATCCAGCACCCGCTGACCACGGCGGACACCACTGGCATCAATAGTAAAACGTTTCCAGACACGATGGATGCCGAAAGACATCAGGTCATTCATCAGATCGTATTTTGCGGCAACAGAATGAAAGACGTTTGCCACCATACCTGCTTTTTCGTTTCTGTTAACAGTGCGAAAACCAAAATCGATTGTATCCCGGGATTGCTCTTCCATTCTCTTCTTGCCTGTTTTGCCTGTGTGCATGAATTAGTGATCGGAAAAGTGTATCAGCCTTTACCGCAAAACCCTATGCCCATTGTGTTGTTCTGCGAAATTAGCCGGCTCCTCCGGCAGTTCATCCGCAGCGGTGTCCTGCTGTTCACTGAGACGGGCTTTCTGCACCAGAATTTCATCCAGCGGGCGTTTTACCTCAACGCCCAGCTCACGGAAGCTTTCCGCCTGTGACAGCAGGTTTCCCCGGCCGGTGGTCAGCTTTTTCATCGCCCCGTGGTACGTGCTCTGGGCTTTATCCAGCGCCTGGCCGATACCGTCCATTTCCTCGGTAAACAGGCGGAGTTTGTCATACAGACGCGCTGCCCGTTGTGCAATTGCCTGACTGTTTTCATGCTGATGTTCATAACGCCAGAGATTGGCGATTGTCCGCAGCGCCACCAGCAATGTTGACGGGCTGACCAGCATGATATTGCTTCTGAGGGCTTCGTCCAGTAATACACTTTCCTGCCCGACTGCTGCCAGAAACGCCGGTTCAACTGGGATAAACATCAGTACATAGTCCAGTGAGTTAATCCCGCTGAGATCCTGATATTCTTTGCGGCTCAGACCGCGGATATGCTGACGCACAGAGTTGATATGTTCCGTCAGTGCCGCCTGGCGGGCATCCTGGGTATCGCTGTTGAAATAACGTTCATAAGCCACCAGCGACACTTTGGCGTCCACAATCACCTGTTTGTTCTGCGGCAGGTAAATCACCACGTCGGGCTGATAACGGCTTTGTTGTTCATTTTTCAGACTGACCTGGGTGGCGAATTCATGCCCCTCGCGCAGACCGGAGGCTTCCAGGATACGGGCAAGAATAGTTTCCCCCCAGTTACCCTGCATTTTATTGTCGCCTTTCAGGGCATTGGTGAGATTGACCGCTTCCTGCGCCATCCGCAAATTGAGCTGCTGCAGGCGCTGAATTTCATGTGTCAGGGTATGACGTTCGCGGCTTTCCTGGCTGTAACTTTCCTGTACCTGCCGGTTAAAGTTATCCAGCTGTTCACGGAAGGGACGCAGCAGCATGGACAGACTCTGGCGGTTGAGTTCATCTGTCCGGCGGCCGCTCTGTTCAAAAATACGGGCGGCCAGGTTTTCAAACTGAGTATTCAGGCGCTGCTCACTGTTAAGCAGCAGCCGCTGTTTTTCTTCAGCAGCCAGGCGGCTTTCTTCCAGCCGGGTGGTCAGCTCACGGATTTCCGCTTCCTGTTGTGCACTGATATGACGGGCGTTTTCCAGTGACTGTTCACTCTGCTCCCTGGCCTGCTGCCAGTATGCAGCCTGACGCCGGGTTTCATCCAGCAGGGCCAGTTGCGCAATATTATCCTGTAACAGCCGGTTTTTTTCCGCCAGCCGCTGTTGCAGGCTGAACCAGACCACACCGCCGCCCAGCAGAATACCGCTCAGAATGCCGATAAAACCATAAAGCCACTGAATATCCACGATGGCCGTCTCCTCCGCGAGTCACTTACGCCGCTTACGGTAAAATAGCACTGTACAGATGTCCACTGTCTTTTTGCTGTCCGCCGTTTTTTTCGGCGCGTCACGCAAAAATCAATGTAATCCGGTGAAAATGCGGCGCTATCCGCCCATCAGCCCGGCCATCCATTTCAGCCCGAACGCCCCCGGTGCCAGCAGGCCGAATGCCCAGATCACGGCAGAAGACAGGTTCGCCAGCTGAAAATGGCGCTGCGGCATCGCACAGATCCCGGCCACCAGCGGCACCACGGCGCGGAACGGCCCGAAGAAGCGCCCGAAAAAGACACCCCATATTCCCCATTTCTCAAAAAACTGATGTCCTCTGACCAGGGTTTGCGGGGAGCGGGAAATCGGCCACATATGGCGGACATTGTCCTTGTAGTAGTAGCCGATGAAATAGGAGATCCAGTCGCCGAAAAAGCCACCTGCGGCCGCCGCGAGGAAAACAGGAAGAAAATTCAGTCCGCCCTCCCCGATCAGCGCCCCGACTCCGAGCAGAATCACTGTTGCCGGAAATAACAGGGAAAGGAATGCGAGAGATTCACCGAATGCCAGCACGAAAACGATCGGCAATGCCCAGATCTCATGTTCACGGACAAATGCGGTAACGGTGGTAATAATATCTGCCGGTGCCAGAAAATCCCCCTTACTGTCTGATATTACTCAAGGAAATGGTTGCGGATTTTGTCGCGGACTGCTGTTGTCAGCCCGATATCTTTCGCCAGCCAGGTATCAATACTGCCATAATGCGAGTGAATACTTTTCAGTGCGGTATTCAGGAAATCAGGCTGTACGGAGTACACATAGGCGAATTTCTCCACCACCGCTTCCGGCATGGTTTTCGCGTGTTCCGCCAGTAGTTCATGGCGGTAAGGTGCCAGCGTGTCATTGGTCAGCAGGTAATCTTCCATCACCATATCGGTATCCGCGCCGAGTGCAAACAGCACCAGTGCCGAACCCACACCGGTCCGGTCTTTACCGACCGCACAGTGCTGCACAATGCCGCCTTTTTCCGGGTTGCGCAGCATATCACCGAGTGCATGATATGCAGGGTTGCCCAGCGGCAGCAGTTCATAGAGACGCAGCATAAAGGCTTTCGGATCAAACTCCGTCAGCGCTTCATTGCCGAGTTTCTCAAGGTTAGCATCCACTTCTTTTGACATCGGATTTGCCGGTGTGTTCGTGTACAGCGCACCATTCCACAGACGATCCGGTTTATCAGCAATTTCGCCGCTGTCACGGTAATCCAGGATCTGAAACAGATTCTGCTCTGTCAGCCGGGTTAAGTCGTTGTCGCTCAGGCGATCCAGCGCCCCGGCACGGAACAGCAGTCCGGGTTTGATTTTACTGCCGTCCGGCAGCACTTTGTTTCCCAGGTCACGGAAATTGATCCCGCCGTCGAGCGGCAGTACAGAAGGATGCGGTAATGGCTGTCTGGTCATTGATACCTCTTTATCATTATTATCAGTATGTTCGGCACGATCACTGTATCAGATTTACAGAATGAATGATTAAAAAAAAGCCGCATCACCGGAAAACCCGGCGATACGGCTTGATTCATGAAACCGGTGACGATCAGATGAGATGACGGGCGGCTTCCACCACAATATCCAGGGTATTGGATTCGGTTTTCTTCATCTTCGCTTCATCAGGAATTTCCTGCTGGGTGCGGTTAACGATAACGCCCGCAACCATCCCGGCACGCAGCCCCTGGCTGGCGCACATGGTCAGCAGTGTGGCGGATTCCATTTCAAAGTTCATCACACCCATTTCCTGCCACTCTTTCATTGATCCTTTGAACCGGCGGGTCACACGGCCGCTGAAGGTATCATAACGCTCCTGGCCCGGATAGAAAGTATCAGAAGAAGCGGTCACACCAATATGAACTGTTGCTTTGGCTGCTTTCGCTGCATTGACCAGCGCGGTGGTACATTCAAAGTCAGCCACGGCCGGGAATTCCATCGGCGCGAAATGCAGGCTTGCACCATCCAGGCGCACGGCTGCGGTGGTCACAAGGACATCACCGACATTAATGTTTTCCTGAATCGCACCGGTGGTACCGATACGCAGGAATGTGCGGATCCCCAGTTGTGCCAGTTCTTCCACTGCGATAGAAGTGGACGGGCCGCCGATACCGGTTGAGCAGACGATTACCGCTTTACCGTCCAGTTCACCGCGCCATGAGGTGAATTCACGCAGAGACGCGAGATGAACAGGATTATCCATCAGGCGGGCAATTTTTTCGACCCGGTTCGGATCGCCCGGTACGATAGCCAGCGTCGCACCCTGTAAATCTGCTTTAGTCAAACCTAAATGAAATACATCAGCCATCCTGAACTCCTTAGCGAAAAAATGATCATTGAGGACACTGTAGCGTGTCACTACACAAAATTTAGTGATTATTATCACTTCATTGATACGTGACGATGAATCAATTACATAAAAATGAGATTCAAATCACAAAAACAGCGGTTTATGCTGAAAATGTCGCCGGACTGCTCTCTGAAAAAGCCAAACACAGGTTGATTTTTTATCCGCCTCACTCTACTATCCGCACCATTCCGGCACGCGATGCGTGCTGACAATCACTTTCAGAACGTAAGGAGGTTCATATGACAACATTACTGTGCACTCTTTGCGGGCTCTTGCAGAACTGATTATCACACCGGTATTACAGCGTTATTTCTCCGTATTACCCGTCCCTGTTACCTCTCTGTTTCTTCCTGACTGCCCGCCATAAACCCGAATTTTCACTATTTTCCGGAATGGATTATGGGCAATTATATGCATTTTGTCGCGCCGGGCGTCTCTTATATCGCCTCGGATGCGACGTGGATCGAAAGTAACGCGATTCAACAACTGATCACCACCGCACAATTACCGGGTATGACGGCTGTTGCCGGTATGCCGGATCTGCATCCCGGCAGAGGCTATCCGGTGGGTGCGGCATTTTTCTCTGAAGGCCGTTTTTATCCCGCGCTGGTCGGTAACGACATCGGCTGCGGTATGGCGCTGTATCAGACTGAGCTGAAAGTCAGCAAACTCAACGCAGACAAAGCTGAAAAGCAACTGCGCAGCATGCATGACCATGCGGACGCAGACTGGCTGGCAGAGTATGTGAGCGATCACTTCGCATCACATCCGTTTGCCGCTTCTCTGTCTTCTGTCGGCGGCGGAAATCATTTTGCTGAGTTTCAGCAAATCGATAAGGTCTGTGATGACGGCCTGTTTGCCGCATCCGGGCTGGATAAACAGCGTATGGTGCTGCTGGTTCACAGCGGTTCACGCGGGCTGGGGCAGATGGTTCTGCGTCATCATGTTGAGCAGTTCAGCCACGACGGGCTGACAGAGAACACGCCGGAAGCGGCGGAATATCTGGCAGCACATCAGCAGGCGCTGGATTTTGCACAACACAACCGGGCGCTGATTGCACTGCGGATGATGCAGCAGTTGCGTACCAACGGTGAGGCAATACTCGATATCAATCACAACCTGGTGGAACCCTGCACCGTGAACGGCCGTGACGGCTGGCTGCACCGGAAAGGGGCAACCCCGGTGGATCATGATTATGTGGTGATCCCCGGCTCACGCGGTGATTACAGTTATCTGGTGAAACCACATGCAACCGCTGACAGCCTTTACTCTCTCGCGCACGGCGCGGGACGTAAATGGATGCGCACCGAGTGCAAAGGACGCCTTTCACACCGCTATACCCCGGCGCAGTTATCCCGAACCGATCTCGGCAGCCGGGTGATCTGCGCCAATAAGCAGCTGATTTATGAGGAAGCACCGCAGTCCTATAAATCCATTGAGACTGTGATTGAAAGCCTGTCAGGTGCCGGGCTGATTACCGTGGTGGCGCGGCTGAAACCGTTGCTGACCTACAAAACGAGCGGAGAGTGCTGCTGATGTTATTACAGTTTTCTGCCGCTCACGGCCCGGAGGAGTGCTGTCTGGCGGTGAAGCACGCGCTGCGCCTCTTTTTACAGGAGGCAGCACAGTCGTCGGTCACCGTGACCATTGCGGAGGAAATGCCGTCACAGCACGGCCTGCATTCCGCCCTGCTGTCACTGGACGGAGAGTCTGCGGCTGCTCTGGCAGATCGCTGGTGCGGGACATTGCAGTGGCAGTGTGCCAGCCCGCTCCGCCCGAAACACCGGCGTAAAAACTGGTTTATCGGCATCCGCCGTTTTACTGCACCGCAGGCAGTATCAGACAGTGAGATTGTCTTTGAACGTCTGAAATCACAGGGGCCGGGCGGCCAGCATGTGAATAAGACAGAATCCGCTGTCCGTGCCACGCACATTGCCACCGGTATCTCGGTTAAAGTGCAGTCTGAACGCAGCCAGCACGCCAACAAAAAACTGGCCTGCCGCCTGATTGAATGGCATCTCAGCCAATATCAGCAACAGCAGTCCGCATCACTGAACGGCGAGCGCCACCGGTCACATCACCAGATCGAGCGCGGCCGGCCAACACGCTGCTTCAGCGGGCCGGATTTCCGTCCGGTCAGCTGACAGCACATAACACAAAGCCGGTCATCGCTGACCGGCTTTTTTCTTCTTTATATATAAATAAACTCAGCGGGATGTCAGCGGATTTTCCCGCAGACGGCGCGCCGCTTCCACCATGTTCGCCAGGGCTTTGCGGGTTTCATCCCAGCCGCGCGTTTTCAGGCCGCAGTCCGGGTTAACCCACAGACGCTCCACCGCAATCTTATCCGCCGCTTTACGCAGCAGAGCTTCAATCCACTCCACTTCCGGCACATTCGGCGAGTGAATATCATAAACACCCGGCCCGATTTCATTCGGATAGTCGAAATCTTCAAATGCTTCCAGCAGTTCCATATCCGAGCGTGATGTTTCAATGGTGATCACATCCGCATCCAGCGCCGCAATAGAATCCATGATGTCATTGAATTCGCAGTAACACATATGGGTGTGGATCTGAGTGTCATTCTCCGCGACCGCCGCATTCAGCCGGAAGGCATCCACTGCCCAGGTGAGATACTCAGCCCATTCTGCCCGGCGCAGCGGCAGCCCTTCGCGCAGTGCCGGTTCATCGATCTGGATAATGCCAATCCCGGCTTTCTGCAAATCGTCCACTTCATCACGCAGCGCCAGAGCGATCTGTTTGGCAATGGTTTCACGGCTGACATCTTCACGCGGGAATGACCAGCAGAGAATGGTCACCGGCCCGGTCAGCATGCCTTTCACCGGCTTGCTGGTGAGGGATTGCGCGTAAGTCGCCCAGTCAACGGTGATCGGTTCCGGACGGCTGATATCACCGATAATCACCGGCGGTTTCACACAGCGCGAGCCGTAGCTCTGCACCCAGCCGTTCTGCGTAAAGACATAGCCGTCGAGATGCTCGCCGAAATACTCCACCATGTCATTACGTTCCGCTTCGCCGTGAACCAGCACATCCAGTCCGAGCCTTTCCTGCTCATTAATCGCCTGCTTAATATGTTCGGAGATATTAGTGCGGTAGAACGCTTTATCGATATTCCCTTTGTTGAAGTTCAGACGCAGGCCGCGAATTTCCGTGGTTTGCGGGAAAGATCCGATTGTGGTGGTCGGCCACAGCGGCAGATTAAAACGGCGGCGCTGTTCCTCTGCACGTTCGGCATACGGTGCGGCACGTTCGCTGTCGCGGGCGGTTACCGCCGCCAGCCGGGCAGCCACCGCAGCATTGTGAACACGGGAAGAATCACGGCGGCGGGTAATCGGGGCACTGTATTCCGCCAGCGCAGCGATATCATCTGCCGAGCCGCTGTTGACCGCACGGGTCAGCAATGCCAGTTCCTCACATTTCTGCTGTGCGAAGGCAAACCAGCTTTTGACTTCTTCATCCAGTTTGGTTTCATCACGCAGATCAATCGGGCTGTGCAGCAATGAGCAGGATGTCCCGATCCACAGGTCGCGTTTCCCGGCCAGCGGGGCGATTACATCATATTTTTGCCGCAGATCGGCACGCCAGACATTGCGCCCGTTAATCAGACCGGCAGAGAGCAGCCAGTCCGCCGGTAATGCGTCGTGGATGGCCTGAATATCATCACCGCCCGCAACAAAATCGACGTGCAGCCCCTGCACCGGCAACTCACTGATCAGCGGTAAGTGATGGCTTACTCCGTCAAAATAGGTGGTCAGCAGCAGTTTTGCGTGTCCCTGCAAAGCATCATATGCCGTGCGGTAAGCATCCTGCCACTCCGGCGGCAGATCCAGCACCAGCGCCGGTTCATCAATCTGGATCCACTCAATACCGCGCTGCGCCAGTTTTTCCAGTACGATTTTATAGGCTTCTGACAGTGACGGCAGTAATGATAAGCGGTCAAACTGAGCCCCTTTCACTTTACCGAGCCACAGATAGGTCACCGGGCCGAGCAGCACCGGTTTAACCGCAAAGCCCTGCTCCAGCGCCTCATCCACCTCGTCAAACAGCTGCGGCCAGCTCACGGTGAAGGTTTGACCGCGCTGAAACTCCGGCACAATGTAGTGATAGTTGGTGTTAAACCATTTGGTCATTTCCGCTGCGGCGGCCGGTTCCCCGGAAGGCGCACGGCCGCGGGCAATACGGAACAGGGTATCGAGGTCAATTTTCCCGTCCGCACCGGCATGACGCGGCGGCACATTACCGAACAGCAGGCTGGTACCGAGAACATGATCGTACCAGGCGAAATCCCCGACCGGTAATAATTCAACCCCGGCCTCTTTTTGCAGCTGCCAGTGACGGCGGCGTAATTCGCGGCCGGTATCGCGCAGCTCATCCTGTGAAATCTGTCCTGCCCAGTAACCTTCAAGCGCTTTTTTCAGTTCTCTTTTCAGACCGATACGCGGAAAACCCAGAGTGTGATTATGTGTCGTCATAAAAAATCCTATCATTTAGCCATCCAGATGTTTACACATCCATAATCAACGGGTACTGTATAAGAAACAAGCGCAAATTCTTCATCGCTAACCTGAAGGTTCCTCATGATAGAAATAAAACATTTAAAAACGATTCAGGCACTGAATCAGTCAGGGTCGCTCGCGGGAGCAGCAGGTGCGCTGCATCAGACACAATCCGCTCTGTCCCATCAGTTCAGTGAACTGGAGCACCGGCTCGGCTACCGGATTTTTATCCGCAAAACCCAGCCGCTGCAATTCACCCCGCAGGGACAGGTGTTGTTACAGCTGGCGGAGCAGGTACTGCCGCTGGTAAAAGATGCCATCCGTGAATGCAATGAGCCGGGACTGACCGCACTGCGCGTGGCGATTGAGTGCCACAGCTGCATTCAGTGGCTTACCCCCGCACTGGCGCATTTCCGCGAAAGCTGGCCGCAGATTAATGTCGATTTCACTTCCGGGGTCAGTTTTGATCCGCAGCCGGAACTGCTGAAACGCGAACTCGATGTGGTGCTGACATCCGATATTGATGAGCAGCACAACGGGAAGCTGACATACACGCCGCTGTTTGATTATGAGGTGAAACTGGTGGTGGCACCGGATCATCCGCTGGCCCGTCGTCTGCATATTCAGCCGCAGGATCTGACAACGGAAACCCTGCTGATTTATCCGGTACAGCGTCAGCGCTTTGATATCTGGCGGCGTTTTCTGCAACCGGCCGGTGTTTCCCCGCAGATAAAAACCGTGGATAACACCCTGCTGATGATCCAGATGGTGGCCGCCCGCATGGGGATCGCCGCACTGCCGCACTGGGCGGTGGAGAATTTTGAAAGACAGGGAATGGTAGTGACCAAAACCCTGGGAGAAGGATTATGGAGCCGGCTGTATGCCGCAAACCGCAGCGGGGAACAGCGTCAGCCGGCTGTTGAGTCGTTTATTCGCGCGACGCGTCAGCACGCGGTGGACAATCTGCCTTTTGTAAAGACGGCTTCAGTATCCATACCCGGTGCACCCACAGGGATGCCACAATCAGGGTTGCGCCAATGCTGAACGTGAGCCAGTTTGGATGTTGCTGCCAGATGGCAAAGTTTACCAGTAACCCCGCCGGAACCATCATGTTGTTCATGATCGCGAGTGTTCCGGCGTCCACCTGCGTGGCGCCGTAGTTCCACATAAAGTAGCCGATCCCGGAAGCACCTATCCCCAGCCACAGCAGGACACCCCACTGTAACTGCGTGGACGGCATTTTGGCGAAATTACCGAACAGCAGCCAGCCCGCCAGCGCCACCACACAGGCACCGAGGTAGAACCAGGAAAATGCCGTGCGCTGCACCAGCGGATGCACTTCCATCAGCCGCTTGTAACCGACCTGGCCGATGGCAAAGAAGATATTCGCCAGCTGCACCAGAATCAGCCCTGTCCAGAAAGAATCACTGAGATGGTCATAGCGGATCACCGCCGCACCAATCACCGCCAGCAGCGAACTGAATACATAACCCCAGCGCAGACCACGCCGCTCCAGCAGGTCATAAATCAGCGTCACATACAGGGGAGTCAGCACGGTAAACAGCAGGAATTCTGCGACGGTCAGGTAATTGTAGGCATGGAAAACAAAGAGATACATAATGCCGAGCTGACAGGCGCCCACCGCCATATACATCAGAATGACTTTCGGGGCGATCCCGCGCCAGCGCAGAAACGGCAGAAAAACCAGTGCCGCCAGCGACACACGGACTAACACAGAGAACCAGCTGTCCACCTGACCGGCGAGATACTCGCCAATCAGGCTGAACGATGCGGCCCACAGAATTGTGGTAATAATCAGTAACGGCATCGGTTATGTTTCTTTCTCAACCAGCAGGGCTTCCAGCAGATCCAGGTCATGCAGCAGCAGTTGCAGGGTTTCATTGCTGATATTACGGGTCGCACGCTGGTGATACAGCTCCCCGCGCTCGGCACGCAGTGCGGTCAGACGGAAACGGCGCTCCAGATCTTCCACCTGGAGATTATATTCCATCTCATCATCACCGGCAGTACGCCGCCTGAGATGCCCGGCCACCCTGGAGGCCACTTCACTGATGGCTTCCGCATCCAGCGCCTCATCCGAACTGGCGGACAGACGCTCTTCCATCTTGCCGATACTGACAATCGCCACTTCCGCCATCGCCGCTTTCGCCGCACGGATTTCATTGGCATCCGCCTGTTTATCCCCGACATGCATCCCTTTGAGCAGGAACGGCAGCGATACCACCCCCATAAAGAGCGAGAAGATAATCACCCCGGCAGCGATAAACACCATCTGATAACGCGCCGGGAACGGTGTGCCGTCAGGCAGAAACAGCGGGATAGAGAGCACACCCGCCAGGGTTATCGCCCCGCGCACCCCGGCAAATGATGCCAGCCACAGTTCACGGGTGGTGTAGAAGGTGAAATCCAGCGGCTTGCGTTTTAAGGTCAGGCGGCTGACAGTTTTCATCATCCACAGCCAGCAGAAACGCAGTACCAGCAGGGCAAAATAGATAACGATGACCGCGGTAAACAGCATCCAGGTTTCCACGGTCGGATCCAGCTCTGCCTCAATCACCGACACCTGCCAGATCCCCGGCAACTGCAGGCCGAGCATAATAAAGACCAGGCCGTTAAAGACGAATTCCAGCATCCCCCAGACATTATCCGCCCGCAGACGCATCGCCAGCGGCGCATTGCGGATAACCCCGGATTTACTGATGGTCATCCCCGCCGCCACGGCCGCCAGGATACCGGACACACCGATGTGTTCCGCAATCAGATAAGAGGCGAACGGCAGCAGTAACATAAAGACGATTTGCGTGGCCGGGTCATCCCCGCTCCAGCGGCTCATCAGGCGCAGCGACTTACTGTACAGCCAGGTGACTGCCACCCCGGCCAGCAGGCCGCCGATAGCGACTTTGAAGAATTCCAGCGTGACACCGGTGACGGAGAAAATCATCGTGCCCATGACAATCGCCACGGCAAATTTCAGCGCGACCAGGCCGGAGGCGTCATTCATCAGCGCCTCCCCTTCCAGAATGCCCATCATCTGTTTCGGAATGCGCCCTTTGCCGACAATCGACGACAGCGCCACGGCATCTGTCGGAGACAGCACCGCCGCAAGGGCAAAGGCCGGAATCAGCTCAATCCCCGGCATCAGCCAGTAGATCAGATACCCGATGCCGATAACGGTGACCAGCACCAGGAACAGCACCAGGATGAAGATTTCCCGCCCTTTCTGCATAAATTCCCGGGTCGGGGTTTTCCAGCCGTCAACAAACAGCAACGGCGGTATCAGCAGGACGAGAAACAGTTCAGGGTCGAACGTGACATGCAGACCAAACTGCGGGAAGGCAAGCAGAGCCCCCATCGCGATCTGAATGATGGGTAACGGAATACGATACGGGATCATTTTGGTGAGAACACCGGACACCGACACGACCAGAATCAAAATAAGAATCGTAAAGAATATTTCCATATTACCCTTACTGAACTTAGGGCTTCATCAGCCCGCTGACAAAAAGATACTGTTAATAACGGCAAAAAAACCGTAATAAGACCCCGGAGGAGAAAAAATTACCGCCGGTTGCCACTATCATACAAAAAAAGCAGCGGCGGATGCGTTATCCGCCACTGCTATTTTATCTTCTCAGGCCATTAATTCGGGCAATTAATTAGTATTTTGAGACAAATCGTATAAATAAAGCGTATCGTCACCACCAGCATCCGTTAAGTGGTGATTTATCACTTAAATTGCCCAGCCGCCAGCATAAAACGCCACCAGTGCCGCTGCGATAAGAACAGTGCCGATATTCAGCTTACGCCATTCACCCCCGGCGATACGGCCGATAACCAGTGAGGCAAAGCCCAGCATAATCCCGGTCACAATGTTACTGGTCAGAACAATAAACACCGCACACAGCAGACCGGACATGGAGCCGACAAAGTCACCGAAATCCAGTTTGCTGACATTGCTCAGCATCAGCAGGCCGACATACATCAGTGCCGGTGCCGTGGCATAGGCCGGAACCAGATAAGAGAGCGGAGAGAGGAACAGGATCAGCAGGAACAGCACCCCGACCACGGTTGCAGTCAGCCCGGTACGGCCACCCGCCGCGGCACCGGCCGCAGATTCGATATACACCGCCGCAGGCGCCGCGCCGACAACACCGGCTACAATGCTGCTGACCGAGTCTGTCGTCAGGGCTTTGCCGCCGTTAATGATCTGATTATCTTTATCCAGCAGATTCGCCTGACCGGCGACCGCACGGATAGTGCCTGTCGCATCAAACACCGCTGTCATAACCAGCGCCAGCACCGTCGGCAGAACCACCGGCTTCAGTGCACCCATGATATCCATGCTGAAGAAGAGTGACAGCCCGTCATCACCGAGGGATGGCAGTTTGAAGAAGCCCTGATATTTCACATTCGGGTCAAAAATCAGCCCGATAACGGAAATCGCAATAATCACCAGCAGTACTGCACCCGGTACTTTCAGGCGTTCCAGACCGAAAATCACCGCCAGGCCAGCCAGTGCAATCATCACCGGGAAAGAGGTGAAATCCCCCAGTAACACCGGCATGCCCGCACCCGGGTTTTTAACCACAAGGTCAATATTGGTGGCGGCGATCAGCAGCAGGAACAGGCCGATACCAATCCCCGTGCCGTGGGCAATACCCATCGGAATATTGCGCAGGATCCATGTGCGGATACCGGTGACAGAGATCAGGGTAAACAGCACCCCCATCAGGAAGACCGCCCCCAGTACGACCGGGATCGGGATATTCTGACCAAGCACCATACTGAATGCGGTAAAGGCGGTCAGGGAAATCGCACAGCCGATAGCCATCGGCAGATTTGCCCATAACCCCATCAGCAGGGAACCGAACCCGGCCACCAGACAGGTGGCGATAAAGACCGCCGTATGCGGGAAACCCGCCTGGCCGAGCATGCCCGGCACAACAATCACGGAGTACACCATCGCCAGGAATGTGGTCAGCCCGGCCAGAACTTCACGGCGGACATTGGTGCCGCGCTCAGTCAGTTTAAAAAATTGGTCTAATTTGCACCCGCTTTGCGGCTGTGTCGCAGACATGTCATCACCTGTGTTAATGAATTTTGTGTCACATCACGTAAACGATTGCGTTTTCAGAAAAAATCCGCCGGTTTCCGGATAAAAAAACCGGACACACATGACGCAAACGTTTGGCTTTTTACAGAGAAAAGATGTGATTTTTTGAGGCAAACGATTATCTTAGGAAAAATCCTGATAATCAAGGCCAAATCCGGGAATTTTTTCACCTCTGTGCCGCTGACGGGTTATCATCATCCGTCTCGGTGCCTGATGACGGAATATATGATGAAACTGACCGCTTTTCTGCTCCCTGTGAGCCTGCTCTGTTCTGTATTACCGGCAGCACAGGCGGCGATCACCCCGCTCAGCCCCGACACCTGCCGCGCCATGACAGCGTTGGGTATTATCACGCCGGAAAATCCGGTGCCCTGTGAACGGCTGGTCAATGTGGATGTCCGGTTTATCACCTTTGAGGGCGAAACCCGCACCGGCACCATTACTGTCGCCGATATTATTGCCCCTGAAACGGAAGCGCTGTTTGATGAGTTGTACCGGCAGAAATTCCCGCTGCACAGTGTGCTGCCGATAGAGGCCTTCGGTGGCGATGATGAGGCCTCCATGGCCGCCAATAATACGTCAGCATTTAACGGCCGCCGTCAGGCAAGTCAGAAAGCCTGGTCAAAACACGCTTACGGCATGGCGATCGATATTAATCCGCAACAAAATCCTTACCGCTTCCGCGACAAAAACGGCCGTGTAACCATCAGTCCGCCGCAATCTGCCGCAGCGCTGACCAACAGAGAAAATATTCGTCACGGAAAAATAGAAACCGTGCTGCCGCTGGTTTTCAGTCACGGTTTTCTCCGCTGGGGCGGGGAATGGAAAAATCCGGTGGATTATCAGCATGCGGAGATCGGCAGTTTTACTTTTATCAACCACCTGCTGTCCCTGCCGCTGCCGGAGGCACAGGCGCAATACAGTGCCTATGCCGCCCGTTACCGCGACTGTTTCAGTAAAAGTAAAACTAAAGACGAGCAACTGCGCGCCCGGCAATGTGCTAAAAAAGTGCTGCGCTGACGGCTGTCAGTGCACGAGGTTGCTGATAAGCAACGTCAGCCCGGCCAGCAGGATCACCATATTCAGAAAACGGAAAAATGCCTCTTTCGGGATGCGCATGGTGATATGCCGCCCGAGGACAATTCCCGCCACCATCGCAGGCAGAAACAGCAGCGCGGTAATGGCTATTTCGCTGTTCCGGTAGATCCCCATGGTCAGGAAAATAATCACGCGGGTTAATGTACTGAAGCCGATCAGGGTGGTCTGTGTGATGCGGAAGCGGTTTTTATCCTCAATCCGCCCGGCAAAATAGATGGCATAAACAAACCCGCCCGCCCCGAACAGCGCACTCAGAATACCACCGCCGATCCCGAACGGAATAATGTATTTCTGCGGGTAATGCCGCACAGCCTTCTTAATAAAGAGGGAATAGAGTGCATAGAGAACAATAAAAGCGCCGAGGAACACGGCCAGCAAATCAGGGTGTGTTTTCAGCAGGATCGCCGCACCAATCAGGCTGCCGCCTATCATCAGCGGCACCATCCACTTCAGCTCGGCAAAATCGGCTTTGCGCCCGTCGCGGGTGACATTAATCACCGCCGCGCCCAGATCCATCAGCGCCAGCATCGGCACAATGTGTGAGACAGGAATAAAGAAGGCCAGTACCGGGCTTGAGATCAGCGCAGAGCCAAAGCCGACCATGCCGAAGACCAGATAACCGAAGAAGAGAACCGTAAAACAGATGAAAAAATCTGCCCATGGCAGGGTATAGATCATGGTGAGCACCCGTTTAATGACATATGTTAATTATCACCATGCCGGACGCTTTCATCTGATAGTATCACCCGTCAGACCTGTTTTTCCGGAAAATCACGGCTTACCGTTGTACAACAAGTGTGCAATACTAACAGGGTTTCCCTGCAAATTTCATTGGTATCAATTACATTATGCTAAAAACCAGTGCCCACATCGGCCAGAAAGTCAAACTGCTGCGTCAGGCGCGTAACCTGTCGCTCAATGATCTTTCAAAACTCTCCGGCATCTCGAAAGCCGCGCTGTCCAAACTGGAATCCGGTGATTCCAATCCGCGTATCGATACACTGGAGGCCATTGCCGTCGCACTGCGTTTTCCGCTGGGGGATCTGTTTACCGCCAGTAATGAAGGTTATCCCCGTTACGAAAAAAATAAAGTCTTTAAAGGGGAATATGCGGAAGATTTTAAATTCCGTGTCGGCATGGGGAATATTTCGGAGATCTGGCACCTGAAGATGATCCGCGGCGCAATTATTAACAGCCCCGCGCACAGCACCGGCACCCATGAGCATATTCTTATCCATCAGGGTACGCTGATGATGCGCTTTAATGAAGATCAGACTGTGCTGCTGGAACCGGGGGATTTCTATGCGTTCTCCTGTGATATTCCCCACTCTTATATCTGTATGGAAGGCGAGCTGAGCGGCACGCTGATTATGTCCTATTCCCATATCGGCCAGACATCGCCGTAACCGCAGACAAAAAACCGGGCTTATCTGCCCGGTTTTATCATTCTACTGAATGTATTTATTCAGTTGCTCAAAGATACTGATGTCTTCGTTGTATTTCACGTCCTGCACGTCTTCCAGTTTTTCCACCTGACTGACCATCTGGCTTAGTCGATCATCCGATTTCACCAGCAGCCAGATATGGCTGTGATCCTGTCCCGGCAGCGGCAGACACAGAATACCGTCCACGTTAAACGCCCGGCGGGCAAACAGACCGCAAATGTGTGTCATAACACCGGGGTGGTTGCGGACCAACAGTTCCAGAGCGATAGGCTGATTATTTTTTTCCATGATTCTGTTCTCCGTCATCAGGCTGTGACCATATCGATATTGGCATCACCCGGCAATACCATCGGCCACACTTTTTCACTGACATCGATTAATGCGTGGATCAGACACGGCCCGGGGCGATCAATCGCCGCCTGCAATGCAGCATGCGGATCACTCTCTTTATTCAGATCACAGGTGTGTAATCCGAAGCCTTTGGCAATTGTCACAAAATCAGTCTGATACGGATAGGCAGATGCAACAATGTGCTCGTTGAACATCAGTGTCTGCTGCTGGTGAACCATTCCCAGCGCCTGGTTGTTCATCAGAATAATTTTGATATCCAGGTTATGCTCGGCGGCGGTCGCCATCTCCTGGATATTCATCATAATACTGCCGTCACCGGTAAAGCAGACAATCTTACGTGACGGCTCTGCCAGTGCGGCACCAATCGCCGCCGGCAACCCAAAGCCCATCGTTCCGAGCCCGCCGGAGGTCAGCCACTGACGCGGACGGCATAACGGATACGCCTGCGCCACCCACATCTGGTGCTGACCGACATCCGTGGTGATGATGGCATCATTATCCACCGCATCCGCCACCGCGGCGATCAGTCCGAAATGGCTTAACGGATCGGATTTATTAATCTGCTCCAGCGGGAACTCCTGTTTGATCTGCGCGATATGATCATTCCACGCCTGACGGGTATTCACCTCAATCTGCGGCAGCAGCATGGCGAGAACCTGTCCGGCATCTGCGTTGATCGCGATATCCGGTTGTTTGATCTTGCTGATCTCCGCGCGGTCGATATCCACATGAATAATTTTGGCATCCGGGCAGAACTGTTCGGCCTTGCCGATCGCGCGGTCATCAAAGCGCGCCCCGACCACAATCAGCAAATCCGATTCCTGCAAAATCATATTGGTATAACGCGCCCCGTGCATGCCCAGCATTCCCAGATAGAGCGGATGCTGCTGCGGGATGGTGCCTAATCCCATCAGTGTCATGGTGGTCGGCAACCCGGCACGCTCGGCGAAGCTCTGCACCAGCTGCTGGGACTGCGAAGCGACAATACCGCCGCCGATATACAGAATCGGACGTTTTGCCTGATTAATCATCGCGGCAGCTTCAGTGACTTTTTCCGCATCAAACAGCGGTAACGGATCTTTCGGCATGATTGGCGGTAATTCATCAATCTCAATGATGGCGGCCTGAACATCTTTCGGCACATCCACCCAGACCGGGCCCGGACGGCCGGATTCCGCAATACGGAATGCGTCGGCGATAATGCCCGGCAAATCCTGAACATTGCGCACCAGGTAGTTGTGTTTGGTGATAGGGATAGACATGCCGTAAGTGTCCACTTCCTGGAAGGCATCGGTGCCGATCATCGGCGAGGACACCTGGGCGGTGATACAGACCAGCGGAACGGAATCCAGTTTGGCATCCGCAATGGCGGTCATCAGGTTGGTCGCGCCCGGCCCGCTGGAGGAGATACACACCGCCGCTTTGCCGGTGGTGCGGGCGATACCCTGTGCGATAAACCCGGCACCCTGCTCGTGACGGGCGAGGATATGCCGGATCCGGCTGTTGCCCAGCGCATCATACAGCGGCAGTGCCGCCCCGCCCGGGATACCGGACACAGAGGTGATCCCGTGCTGTTCTAACATGCGGATAATTAATTCCGCCCCCGTCATCCGGGTTTTTGCCTGAGTCTGCTGTGAAGCTCCCATAACATCATCCTTTTCTTAACAACCGGTTCAGTTTCGCGGAGCCTGACATAAAAAAACCCCGCTCGGTTTACGCCGGCGGGGTTAGTGATCCTGTTGCTGATCCCAGCCCGTTACGGCGCGCTGCCGACGACCACCACCACTACCACACGCACGACGACAACCGCGTCTGATAGCGCGGTTGTTAGTAGTACGTTTTGCGGACGGGTGAATGGTTTCACGGGATATCTCTCAACAGTAAATTGTGTATGAATAAATTCGGTTCGTACTTTAAAAAAACATAAGAATGAAATCTGTACAAGCCTTTTTTCATTTATTTTTTATTCAGCCGCTGAATTGTGATCACCATCACTGATAAATCACTAATATAAAAAGAAAAAACACATAGTTAATTGATTTATAATAATAAATTAAAATACCCAATTTATTACTTCAGCGTGAAATAGCACTATTTCACAGGGAACACAGCGATAAAAAAGGAATAACCAGGCATTATCCGGAGCTATAAAACTCAATTTAAGGAAATTGCAGCGGAATATGTTGCAGTGAAATAACCGGAAGCAGCGTGTGTTCACATTATCGCTACCAGTCACTAAAATCCTTTTCTTTATCGATTTTATTGCTCAATGGTATAAAAATACGGCTTTACTCATCCGGCCAGTCCGGAAACAGAACATCATTTTAATGTGATTTATTTGTTACAAATAAGCCTTAAAATTACATTGAAATTACAAACAAGGCCAAAATAACCATTTTTATGTGATATAAATCACATAAAATTACTATCGTGATTGTCACATTTCAGGTTTACCGATAAAACGTAATCCGACACATGCTCTTTAAGCCTCTTATCGTATTTTAATAAAAATTGAGTATATAACTTATTGATACCCAATGATTCTATTGGGTTTTTCTTTAATTAAGCGCAAATATACATCCGATTACGACAGACACTTATAATAAAAATACCCGTTATGATGAAAAATCAGACGAACAGGACAAAAACAGGACTTATAAAAACATAAGCTACACTGCCTGTTAACCCCGGGCAATCTCATGTGTTCATCCAACGGCATGAGACATCACCCCTTACTGTCACCGACATAAGGGGTATTTTTTTGTCTGTTCCGGGCTGCGGTCAGAAAATCCGGGCAAAAAAATACCCCGCAGATGCAGGGTACTTTCAGCGGAACTGAATCAGAACGGAATATCGTCATCGAAATCCATTGGCGGTTCATTGCTTTGCGGCGCTGCTGCTGCCGGCTGCTGTGCCGGGCGCGGGTTGCCGCCGCCGCTGAACTGCTGGCCTTGTTGTGGCTGCTGTGGCTGACCCCAGCCGCCGCCCTGAGACATATTGTCGCCACCGCCGCTGCGGCCGCCCAGCATCTGCATGCTGCCGCCGATATTCACCACGACTTCTGTGGTGTAACGCTCCTGGCCGCTCTGATCCTGCCATTTGCGGGTCTGGAGTGAACCTTCGATATAAACCTGTGAACCTTTTTTCAGATATTCACCGGCAATTTCTGCCAGTTTGCCGAAGATCACCACACGGTGCCATTCGGTTTTCTCTTTCATTTCGCCGGTTTGTTTATCACGCCATGATTCTGATGTCGCCAGTGTGATGTTGGTAACCGCACCGCCGTTAGGCATGTAACGCACTTCCGGATCCTGACCCAGGTTCCCGATAAGAATGACTTTGTTGACGCCTCTGCTGGCCATGAAATGCTCCCGATGAAATTGTTTAAAACATATAAGGATCTAGTCTAACACGTCTGAGTGGCTTTTTTGAAACGGTAATCTTTTGCCGTGATTTCCTTTGCAGATTTGCGTGTCTTCTCTAAAATCTGCTGCGCAAAATGCAATCAGCTGTCAGGCAAATGCTGCTGAGATTATACACAGATTTCTTCTGATACTGGATATCCATTCAGTGAATTATGTGCAATAATATCAGGCTGAATAAATTGTTCGCTATCTGAAACTCCCGGGAAGTGGTACATGGATAATATCGATATACGGGGCGCCCGCACCCACAATCTGAAGAATATCAACCTCATTATTCCGCGTGATAAACTGATTGTTATCACGGGATTATCCGGCTCCGGGAAGTCGTCCCTTGCCTTTGATACACTCTATGCCGAGGGGCAGCGCCGCTATGTGGAATCCCTGTCCGCCTATGCACGTCAGTTCCTGTCGCTGATGGAAAAACCGGATGTGGATCATATTGAAGGGCTTTCCCCGGCAATTTCCATTGAGCAGAAATCCACTTCCCATAACCCGCGTTCCACCGTGGGCACAATTACTGAAATTCATGACTATCTGCGTCTGCTGTTTGCCCGTGTGGGCGAGCCGCGCTGTCCGGATCATGATATTCCGCTGACGGCACAAACAATCAGTCAGATGGTGGATAATGTGCTGACTCTGCCGGAAGGCAAACGCCTGATGCTGCTGGCGCCGGTCGTCAAAGAGCGCAAAGGCGAACACACCAAACTGCTCGATAGCCTGGCGGCACAGGGCTATATCCGTGCGCGGATCGACGGGGAAATTTGTGATCTCTCCGATCCGCCGAAACTGGAACTGCAGATCAAACACACCATCGAAGTGGTGGTTGACCGTTTTAAAGTCCGGGATGATCTGACACAACGCCTGGCAGAATCCTTTGAAACTACACTGACACTGTCCGGCGGGACTGCCATTATCGCCGATATGGAAGATAACAGCGCCGAAGAGCTGGTATTTTCAGCGAACTTTGCCTGTCCGGTCTGCGGATACAGCATGAGTGAGCTGGAGCCGCGCCTGTTCTCCTTCAACAACCCGGCGGGTGCCTGCCCGACCTGTGACGGTCTGGGTGTTCAGCAGTTTTTCGATCCGGATCGCGTGGTACAGAACCCGAATCTGTCACTCGGCGGCGGAGCTATCCGCGGCTGGGATCGCCGTAATTTCTATTATTATCAGATGCTGATGTCCCTGGCGGATCATTATAAGTTTGATATTGAATCTCCGTATTCAGAGTTACCGGCCAAAATTCAGAAAGTGATCCTCAACGGTTCAGGCCGTGAATCCATTGAGTTTAAATATTCCAATGACCGGGGTGATGTGACAGTCCGTCATCATCCGTTCGAAGGTGTGCTGCACAATATGGAGCGCCGTTATAAAGAAACGGAATCCATGGCCGTACGCGAGGAACTGGCCAAATATATCAGCAACCGTCCGTGTATTTCCTGCGGCGGTACCCGTCTGAAAAAAGAAGCCCGCTTTGTGTTTGTCGATAACACCACGCTGCCGCAGATTTCTGATTTCAGCATCGGACATGCGATGGATTTCTTTAATAACCTGAAATTCAGCGGCCAGCGCGCGAAAATCGCCGAAAAAGTCCTGAAAGAGATTCAGGATCGCCTGAAGTTCCTGGTTAACGTCGGCCTGAATTACCTGACACTCTCCCGCTCCGCAGAAACCCTGTCCGGCGGCGAGGCACAGCGTATCCGTCTTGCCAGCCAGATCGGTGCCGGTCTGGTCGGTGTGATGTATGTGCTGGATGAGCCGTCAATCGGGCTGCATCAGCGCGATAATGACCGCCTGCTGGAAACCCTGATTCATCTGCGCAATCTCGGTAATACCGTGATTGTGGTGGAGCATGATGAGGATGCTATCCGCGCCGCTGATCATATTATCGATATCGGCCCGGGTGCGGGTGTTCACGGCGGGGAGATTGTCGCCCAGGGATCGCTGGAGGATATTATCAGCACGCCGGATTCCCTGACCGGGAAATTCCTCAGCGGCGAACGCCGGATCAGTATCCCGGAAAAACGCAATATGGCAGACCCGGCCAAAATGCTGACCATCACCGGTGCCAGCGGCAACAACCTGAAAAATGTGACCCTGAATCTGCCGGTCGGACTGTTTACCTGTATCACCGGGGTTTCCGGTTCAGGGAAATCCACCCTGATCAATGACACGCTGTTCCCGATCGCCCAGACACAGCTCAACGGCGCGACCACCATTACGCCTGCACCGTATAAGTCTGTTGAAGGTCTGGAACATTTCGATAAAGTAATCGATATCGACCAGAGCCCGATCGGCCGGACCCCGCGTTCAAACCCGGCAACCTATACCGGCGTGTTCACGCCTGTCCGCGAACTGTTCGCCGGCGTACCGGAATCCCGTTCGCGCGGCTACACGCCGGGCCGGTTCAGCTTTAACGTCAAGGGCGGCCGCTGCGAAGCCTGTCAGGGTGACGGCGTACTGAAAGTGGAAATGCACTTCCTGCCGGATGTGTATGTGCCGTGCGACCAGTGCAAAGGCAAACGCTATAACCGCGAAACCCTGGAAGTAAAATACAAAGGGAAAAATATCCACGAAGTGCTGGATATGACTATCGAGGAAGCCCGTGAATTCTTTGATGCCGTCCCGGCGCTGGCGCGTAAATTACAGACTCTGATGGATGTCGGACTGTCTTACATCCGCCTCGGGCAATCGGCAACAACCCTCTCCGGCGGTGAGGCTCAGCGGGTGAAACTGGCGAAGGAACTCTCCAAACGCGGCACCGGGAAGACACTCTATATCCTCGATGAGCCGACCACCGGTCTGCACTTCGCTGATATCGAACAACTGCTGGCGGTACTGCATCAGTTGCGCGACCAGGGCAACAGTATTGTGGTTATCGAACATAACCTCGATGTGATTAAAACTGCGGACTGGATTGTGGATTTAGGTCCGGAAGGCGGCAGCGGCGGCGGTGAAATCCTGATCGCCGGTACCCCGGAAGAGGTGGCTGCATGTGAACGCTCACACACCGCCCGCTTCCTGAAGCCGATCCTGAAAAGAGGGTATTAATCGTCTCCCGCCTCTGAAAATACCGCAGCAAACGCTGCGGTATTTTTTTGTCCGCTTTCCGTACTGGTGAAATAATAAGCAGAGCGTGATAAAATAAAGTATCAGGCAACCACCGGAAACAGGAGGCGGACATGGCAAGCGGATGGGCAAGTGATTCTGCTGTTCAGGAGCAGATTGATGCCACACTGGATGATGCGGTCGCGCGGGTGCGCAGCCAGCTGGCGACAGGGGAAAGCGCGCTGTTTTGTGAAGAGTGCGGTGACCCGATCCCGCAGGCACGGCGTGAAGCAATACCCGGAGTGCAGTTGTGTGTGAATTGTCAGGCAGAAGCAGATAAAAAACAGGCCGCATTCAGCGGCTATAACCGGCGCGGCAGTAAAGACAGTCAGTTGCGCTGATACAGGCGCGGAACAGAATTATTCCGCGCATCATCATTTTATTGCTGAGGATTAACGGCTGACCGCCGCAAAAGCCCGCGCAATCGCATCCACATTATGACGGTTCACCCCCGCCATACAAACACGCCCGGAACCGACCAGATACACCGCATGCTGCTCACGCAGTGCGGTAACCTGCTCCGGACTGAACTCGGTGTAACTGAACATTCCGCGCTGATGCAGCAGATGATCAAAGTTTTTCTCCGGCAGTGTGTTTTTCAGGGTATCCACCAGCACTGTCCGCATCTCTGCGATCCGGCTGCGCATGGTCTCCACTTCCGCCAGCCACTGTGCTTTCAGCGCAGTATCATTCAGCACTTCAGAGACCAGTTTTGCCCCGTAAGACGGTGCACTGGAATAGACACGGCGCACACCCGCTTTCAGTTGACCCAGCACCCGCTCTGCTTCCTGCTGTGTCGGGCAGAGGACTGACAACCCGCCGACGCGCTCACCGTACAGTGAGAAAATTTTTGAGAACGAGTTACTGACGAAACACGGCACCTCTGCCGCCGCCATGGCGCGGATAGCATAAGCATCCTCTTCCATACCGCCGCCGAAGCCCTGATACGCAATATCCAGGAACGGGATCAGCTCCCGCTTTTTCACCACCGCGACAACTTTGTCCCATTGTGCCGGTGTCAGATCAGAACCGGTCGGGTTATGGCAGCACGGATGCAGTAAAATGACGCTTTTTGCCGGTAACGTCTCAAACGTTGCCAGCATCTCATCAAACTTCACGCCTTTGGTCTGCGGATCAAAATACGGATAATAATGAGTTTTAAATCCGGCACCGGCAAAGATCGCCTGATGGTTTTCCCATGTCGGATCACTGAGCCAGACATCCGATCCCGGGAAGTAGCGGTGCAGGAAATCCGCACCGATCTTCAGTGCACCGGATCCCCCCAGCGTCTGGATCGTCGCCACGCGGCCTTCGCGGATAAGCCCGCTGTCATCGCCCAGCAGCAGCGTCTGTACCGCGCTGCGGTAAGGGGAAAAACCTTCCATCGGCAGATACAGGGAGGCTCCGGTATCCTGCGCGTTATAGCGCTGTTTCGCCTGTGCGATGCTGTTCAGTTGCGGGGTCACCCCGGAATCGTCGTAATAGAGGCCAATACTGAGATTGACCTTCTCCTTCCGGGGATCCTGTTTGAAATGCTCAACGAGCGTTAAGATCGGGTCGCCGCCGTAGGCGTCTACATGTTCGAACACAAGCGATACTCCTGATTGTAATTTTTCTCACTATCAGAACATATCGCGTCAGATTTTATTCGTCCAGATATTCCATTGCCACACGGGAGGTCAGCTTGGTGATCAGTTCATAGGCACTGATACCACTGGCTTCTGCAATTTGCTCCACCGGTAGTGAATCCCCCCATAAAATGACTTCATCACCCGCTTTATCACTGCAATCCGGTCCCAGGTCGATAGTTATCATGTCCATGGAAACACGCCCGGCAATGGGAACACGGCGTCCGTTAATCACCACCGGTGTGCCGGATGGCGCACTGCGCGGATAGCCGTCACCGTAACCGACTGCAATCACACCCAGGCAGGTGTCACGATCACTGACCCAGGTGCCGCCGTAACCGACCGCTTCCCCGGCTTTATGTTTACGCACAGCAATCAGGCGGGATTTGAGGGTCATCACCGGTTTCAGGCCGTAATCACCGGCTTCGGTACCGCTTTTCGGTGACACGCCGTACAGAATGATCCCGGGACGAACCCAGTCGAGGTGTGCCTGCGGCCAGTAAAGAATACCGCCGGACGCGGAAATCGATTTTTCCCCCGGTTTATCAGCAGCAAATGCCATAAAGCGGGTGATTTGGGCTTCTGTCGGCTGTGCGTCATCTTCATCAGCGCGGCTGAAATGGCTGATGATATTCACCGGCTGCTGTACGTTTTTGCATTTACACAACCGCTGATAAAACGCTTCCGCTTCTTCCGGACGCACGCCGAGACGGTGCATACCGGTATCAATTTTCATCCAGACTTTCACCGGATCCGATAACTGCGCCTGCTCCAGCGCCACTAACTGCTCTTCAAAATGAACCGCCACTTCCAGACGACTGGCAACAATCACCGGCAAATCCGCCGCATCGAAAAAACCTTCCAGTAAGATGATAGGTTTAACAATACCACCGGCGCGCAACGCGTGCGCTTCGCTCAGACGCGCCACCGCAAACGCGTCCGCCTCATTGAGTTCACGGGCGATTTCGACTAATCCGTGGCCGTAGGCGTTTGCTTTGACCACCGCAACATGACGGCTGTCCGGTGCAAGTTCCCGGATCCGCTGCCAGTTGTGGCGCAGCGCACCACGGTCAATGACGGCTGTTGCCGCTTTCATAGGGGTTCCTTGGTTAGGGGTTGTTGATGTCTTGTTTGTTATCAGGGTTATTATTCCGTCCGCATTATATTCAGACGGTTTATTCATCGTCATAACTCGGCCCTGCATAGTTATCAAAACGCGACCACTGGCCGTTGAAGGTCAGACGGACGGTTCCGATAGGGCCGTTACGCTGCTTACCAATAATAATTTCAGCCACGCCTTTCAGGTCACTGCTTTCGTGATACACCTCGTCACGGTAGATAAACATGATAAGGTCGGCATCCTGCTCGATAGAGCCGGATTCACGCAGGTCGGAGTTTACCGGGCGTTTATCGGCACGTTGTTCCAGACTACGGTTCAGCTGGGACAGCGCGACCACCGGCACCTGTAATTCTTTGGCCAGTGCTTTCAGAGAGCGGGAAATCTCAGCGATTTCCAGGGTACGATTATCAGAGAGAGACGGTACGCGCATCAGCTGCAGGTAGTCGATCATAATCAGGCTTAAGCCACCGTGCTCACGGAAAATCCGCCGTGCGCGGGAGCGGACTTCGGTCGGGGTCAGGCCGGAGGAATCATCAATATACATATTGCGCTTTTCCAGCAGAATACCCATGGTACTGGAGATCCGCGCCCAATCCTCATCATCGAGCTGCCCGGTACGGATACGGGTCTGGTCAACTCGGGAAAGGGAAGCCAGCATACGCATCATGATCTGGTTGCCGGGCATCTCGAGGCTGAAAATCAGCACCGGTTTTTCTTCGGTCATGGCGGCGTTTTCACACAGGTTCATGGCGAAGGTGGTTTTCCCCATGGACGGACGCGCCGCAACAATAATTAAATCAGAAGGTTGCAGACCGGCGGTCTTTTTATCCAGATCCTGATACCCGGACGATACCCCGGTCACCCCGTCATGCGGCTGGGCATAAAGTTTTTCGATCTTCTCGACGGTTTCTTCCAGAATCGCCTCGATCCCCTTCGGCCCTTCATCTTTATTGGCACGGTTTTCGGCGATCTGGAACACGCGGGATTCCGCCAGATCGAGCAGATCCTCACTGGAACGCCCCTGCGGATCGTAACCGGCATCGGCGATCTCATTGGCGACAGAAATCATATCGCGTATCACCGCACGTTCACGGACGATATCAGCATAAGCGTTAATATTCGCCGCACTTGGCGTATTTTTTGAGAGTTCAGCCAGATAGGCAAACCCGCCGACATTTTCCAGCTCTCCGCCGGTTTCCAGTGCTTCAGACAGGGTGATCAGGTCAATCGGCCGTCCCTGCTCGAGCAGGCGCTGCATCTGACTGAAAATCGTCCGGTGCGGGCGGCTGAAAAAGTCCTCGCCGGTCACACGTTCAGAGACATTATCCCAACGCTCGTTGTCCAGCATCAGTCCGCCGAGAACGGACTGTTCGGCTTCCAGGGAATGCGGCGGTAATTTCAGCCCTTCCATCTGATGGTCACGGGGTTTGTCGGTCTTGGTGTCCTTGGGATATCTGGCCATGAAACTCTCTTACTTATCAGTGCGTCTGCCGGGGAGAATAACTGCGTCCCTGAACGGGACAGAGCGGGTAGTATAGCCCTCCTTTGCCGCTGATTGCACGAAGCTTGAGTAATTTTCAGTGACATGCAATTATGCCAAATACAATAAATCATATGATTAACTGTCCCGCTTACTGTTTCTGCGCTGTTTGCAGGTAAGTGGTCACTCTTTTTTTCCGAATGAGGTTCCCTCCATGGCTAAACGTATTGAATTTGATGCACCCGGCGGCACCGATGTGCTGGTTTATCGTGACTTTACGCCGGCAGATCCGGCGCCGGGTGAAGTTCAGGTGGAAAACAAAGCAATCGGTGTGAACTATATTGATACCTATTTCCGCAGCGGCCTGTACCCTGCGCCGGTATCCCCTTCCGGTGTCGGCTCTGAAGCCGCCGGTGTGGTGGTAAAAACCGGTGCAAACGTAAAACACATTAAAGTCGGTGACCGCGTGGTCTACGGCCAGTCTCCGCTGGGCGCATACAGCGAAATCCATAACGTGCCGGAAGAAAAGCTCGCCATTCTGCCGGACGGTATCAGCTTTGAAACGGCTGCCGCCTGCTTTATGAAAGGTCTGACCACGTTTTATCTGCTGCGCAAAACCTATGAGGTAAAAGCCGGGGAAATCTTCCTGTTCCACGCTGCTGCCGGTGGTGTCGGACAAATCGCCTGCCAGTGGGCCAAAGCGCTGGGCGCGAAGATGATCGGTACCGTGGGATCTGATGAAAAGGCGCAGAAAGCCAAAGCCGCCGGTGCCTGGGAAACCATCAACTACAATAAAGAAGACATTGTTGAGCGGGTGCTGGCACTCACTGACGGTGAAAAAGTCGGTGTGGTGTATGACTCTGTCGGCAAAGACACCTGGCTGCCGTCACTGGACTGCCTGAAGCGCCGCGGCCTGATGGTCAGCTACGGCAACGCCTCCGGCCCGGTCACTGGTGTGGACCTGGGGATCTTAAATAAGAAAGGCTCACTGTATGTGACCCGCCCTTCGGTCTTTGGTTACATCACCAACCGCGAAGAGCTTAACGAAGCCAGCAAGGCAATTTTTGATCTGATCCTGAGCGGTAAGCTGACTATTTCCATCCCTGCGGATCAGGTTTATCCGCTGAAAGACGCCGCCCTGGCACACAAACGCCTGGAAGGCCGTGCAACGACCGGATCCAGTATCTTAATTCCTTAAGATATATATTATTTAATTAATAATAAAAACCCTCGTTATTAAATGAGGGTTTTTATTAATAAATACCTCCGGTTCATATTAAATTTATATATTTATTTTTATTGATTGTTTAACGCCGGATATTTATTCTTATTTCTCTTATCACTGATAAAAGGAATGATTATGAATAATACGGAAATAAACCATCTTGTTGATTTCATCTATCAGGATGGCAGAATCACAAACGCTGAATTCCAGATGATTCGTGATGAAGCGGATAAACGCTTTGATGCCATTCTTGAATATTACGGTAAAAACAACAGTTTATCTGCATTTCAAAAATCTGCAGATGTCACTGTACAATTAATGCAGGAAAGCTTTTTTATTCTGAAAAAGAAAGCTGAAACACCAGAACAGAAAAACGAAATCAAAGACGCATTCAATGCACAAATCAGTTATATCATCGCATGCTATAACCGTTTCTTTGATTCATTATAATTGAAACAAAATGAACTCTCTGTTCAGAGAGTTCATTATTCATCTGATAATTATTCCGCAATATTTTTCCGCGTGACAAATTCCAGTGCCGCTTCAATCACACGGAGATCTGCCCCGGCTTTATGGGCGTTTTCACTCAGATGACGACGCCACTGACGCGCCCCCGGGATCCCCTGGAAAATCCCCAGCATATGGCGGGTGATATGGCCGAGATAAGTCCCTGTCGCCAGTTCCGCCTCAATATACGGATACATAGATTCCACCGCCGCGACCGTATCGGTCACCGGCAGGGCAGCATCAAACAGTGCATTATCGACCTGCGCCAGGATTGACGGGTTCTGATATGCCTCACGCCCGACCATCACGCCATCCATATACTGCAGATGGGTCTTCGCCTCTTCCAACGTTTTTATCCCGCCGTTAAGCGCCATGGTCAGATGCGGAAAATCTTTTTTCAGCTGATACACGCGCGGGTAATCCAGCGGCGGAATTTCCCGGTTCTCTTTCGGGCTCAGGCCGGAGAGCCAGGCTTTACGGCCATGAATAATAAACATTTCACAACCGCCGCGCTCCGCCACCGTACCGACAAAATCACACAGAAACTCATAACTGTCCTGATCATCAATCCCGATCCGGGTTTTGACCGTGACAGGAATATCCGTCACATCCCGCATTGCTGCCACACAATCCGCCACCAGTGAGGCATTACCCATCAGACAGGCACCGAACATTCCGTTCTGCACACGGTCAGACGGACAGCCGACATTCAGGTTGATTTCATCATAACCGCGTTCCTGCGCGATTTTCGCACACTGAGCCAGTGCCGCCGGGTCACTGCCGCCGAGTTGCAATGCAACCGGGTGTTCCGCCTCGTTATACGCCAGATAATCCCCTTTCCCGAACAGAATCGCCCCGGTGGTCACCATTTCGGTATACAGCAGCGCGTGGCGGCTGAGTTTGCGGTGGAAATAGCGGCAATGGCGATCAGTCCAGTCCAGCATGGGCGCAACGGAAAAGCGGTTAAGGTTCTTATAGCCGCCGGTAGTGCGTAACTGCTGGTTTTCAGTGGTTTTTTCTGTTGGTGTGTTTTGGTGCATGGTGTATCCGGGATCTCAGTACATCAGTCAGAAAGAAAAACAAAGGCGGAGTATATCACAGAGGTATGATATCTCCGCTTTCTGCATCACGCCTGCCGCTGTTCGTTTTTACTCACCCGGTACGCATTCCATGCCAGCAGGGCACCGCACAGCATAGTGACAGCCAGGGCAGTTTTCGGCGGTAAGGGGGATGCGATAGCAGCCAGCGTCAGCACTGCACCGCCCGCCATCTGCATAAAACCCACCAGTGCAGAGGCAACACCGGCGTTATCAGAATAAGGCTCCAGGGCATAGCTGGTTGCCGGTCCCATAATAAAGGCCAGCCCGGCACAGGCAGCAGCCACCGGCAGCATATAGATCAGCCAGTGATTCTGTATTTGTGCGGAGAACAGCACCGGGCTCAGTGCCAGCGCAATGCACCCCAGCGCCATCAGTACACCACCGGAAACCAGACAAACAGGTCGTCCGGCTCTGCGGATCACCCGGTTGGCGATCATACTGATCCCCATTATCCAGAACCCGTTAGCACCGAACACAACCGAAAACTGTAACGGGCTGAGTGCCGCATCGCCCATCAGTACCGCCGGAGCCAGGGAAACATACGTTAATACCATTCCCATTGTCCCGGCATTCACCAGGGAAAAGATCAAAAACCGCTTGCTGAACAACACAGAAACGAGGCTCTTCAGCGGGTTCTCTTTATGCTGAACACTGCTTTCCGGGCGGGTTTCCGGCAGATATTTAGCTGTCAGAATCAGCAGAATAAAGGCATACAGCGCCAGGAAACCAAAAGGCAGCCGCCAGCCGTAATATTCCGCCATAATACCGCCCAGCAGCGGCGCCAGCGCCGGAACAATATTTAATGTCCCGTTTAAAAAACCGAAAGCACGCGCCGCTTCGTTGCCGTTAAAACAATCGCGGACACAGGTAAAAGCAACCACTGAGGTACAGCAGACACCCGCTCCCTGAATTAACCGGGATGCGATAAACATCCCCGGAGTCACCGCAAAGGCAGCTGTCAGGGAACCGGCGATATACAATACCATGCCCGCCATCGCCATCGGTCTGCGGCCGAATTTATCCACCAGGTATCCGGAAATCAGCTGGCCTGCGCCTAATACAAGAATAAACAACGAGATAGTTGACTGAATCAATGACTCACTGCTGCCCAGGCCTTTTGCAATTGCCGGAATAGCCGGTAAATAAAGATCAATACCCAATGGTCCCAATAACACGATAACTAACAATAAAAGCAATAAATTCCGCATACCGTTAAATTTCACTCATCACCTGACGACAGCAAAAAATACACGTAATTGTTGTTTTTTACAACCGTCACTTATAACTAAACCTGTGAATTAAAAGAAAAAACAATGCTGTATATTTCATTATGTAGTGAAATTATAATCAACCTGAATTTTTTATTTAATGAAGGAATAGATTTCCGCCAGCATTACTTATTTTATAAGTAAACAAAATAACACATATCAATACAATTACTGACAAATATTATCGCCTGATTTTATGTATTTTATGGAAATATTCAGATATTTTAACCTTTGTATTTTCTCATAATGCCCTCAGAAAATTTAACAAACTATCTTCAGCCATATTGTAAGACAACAATCACACTTCCGGGTTGTCTGTCATTCCGCTAAAGCATGAAAAGGTAGTTAAATCACCCATTTTGAACTCAAAATCAGCATCAATATCTTTATATTAGGTATAATCCCGACTAAATATCAGAATATTCCGCTTACTCATCATTCATGTAAGATGTTAAAAACCGGGTATTCTTTGTAACAACATGAAATCGCTGAGGTTATAGTGTTAATACGTAGTATTCTCGTCTTTATTGTTTCTTATTTGTTGCTTTTTTGTATCTATTACATATTAAAAGGGTATCGATTATACTTTTTAAAGAAACTATTTGAGGAAATAAATACGTCAAGTTAAATTTTAACATTATTAATGACAACCGTTTATCTTCATAATTTATGACAATATATGATAAATATGAGTTGGCAATGTTTATTGGCGGCAAAATAAAATGTCAGCGACTGAAAAATTGTCTGACAGGTAAAGAGCTTTCAATAAAAATTAATATCTCACAACAGCAGTTATCCCGTTATGAAACGGGAGCAAGCTTAATTCCTCTGGATAAACTGTTAATGCTTGCAGACGTCCTGAATATTAGTGTTAGTTATTTTTTTGATGAAATGGGTTGTGATGAAGAATAAGTTTAATTTGACAAACATTAATATATTATTGTTTAACCAGACTGACAGATGATAATGAGTAATAAAACAGATAATAACCTGAACACCAGCATTAACGAGATGTACAAGCTCATTGGCGGACAAATCCGCAAAATGCGCAGGATCACCGGTGTCACATCAACAGAACTGGGCAATCTGATTGGTGTATCACAACAGCAAATCTCCCGCTACGAAATCGGCAGCACGAAAATTTCACTGGAAATCATTCTGAGGATCTCCCAGGTCTTCGGTGTCTCCCCTTACTACTTTATAGAAGACAGTCTGCTGTTCTTTACCCGCCAGCACCTGCCGGATGATGATAACGTCATCCCCCGCAGTACCGACGCCGGTGTGAATACGGAGCCGGAGACCCGGCCACCGGAACACTGAAAAGTATTACGGCACCGCTGATGCGGTGCCATCTGTTTATACCGGCTGAGTGGTGACATCCAGCCACTGTGCGTTTGTCAGTTCTGCCAGACGCACAGGTGTCAGCCGGACAGCGGAATTGGCCGACCCCGCCGCAGGTAATACCGTGTCATACTCACGAAGCGAATGATCCGCATAAACTGTCAGCGGTACCGGCAGCCCGAACGGACAAACTCCCCCGACCGGATGGCCGGTGAAATGCACCACTTCCTCTGCATTCAGCATTTTGGCTTTGCAGCCGAACTGTGTTTTGAATTTTTTATTATCCAGCCGGGCGTCCCCTGCCATCACAATCAGAATCGCGCTGTCATCCGTCAGCTTAAAAGAGAGTGTTTTGCAGATCTGACCGGGGCGGACACCATGAACTTCTGCTGCCTGAGTGACTGTGGCAGTCGGCTGTGTGGTCTCAATAATCGTGACATCCGGGGCATGCGTGCCGAACCAGGCACGAACCGTTTCGATACTCATTCAGGACTCCGTTTTATTATCATGTGCTTTTTATGTGTTTGCACCAACAGCTCACCATAATTTGCTCTGAATTGGCAGCCCTTTTTTGACAAAATAGCGCGGATACCGGTTATTCTGCCGGAATTCATGTTAGAGTGAGCTGTTCATATATTTATTGATTAACGGAAGGTGATGTCATGCAACCTGTTGATATTCAGACTTTATTAAAAAAAGCAGAAGCACTGTGTCTGTCACGCAGTGTGCGCATGACGTCTCAGCGAAAGTCGATTCTGCAGCTGATTGCCGGCCAGCCCGGAGCCATCAGTGCTTATGAGCTGCTGGATCTGCTGCGCGAAACCGAGCCGCAGGCAAAGCCGCCGACAATCTACCGCGGTCTGGAATTTCTGCTGGAGCAGGGATTTATCCACAAAATTGAGTCCACCAACAGCTTTGTGATGTGCCCGCATTTTGATAAACCCAGCCATACTTCCGTGCTGTTTATCTGCGATCGCTGTAACAGTGTGACAGAGCGGGACGGAGAGGCGATCGATTCACAAATCAGTCAGTTGGCGGACGCTGCGCAATTTCATATCCGCCACAGTGTGATTGAGGCGCACGGATACTGCCGCCCTTGCTATGATATTGAATCCTGCACCCGCAGAGATAAATGCCTGCATGACCATGAACATGACGAACCGCGTAAACGCGGACGCTGAAAAACAAAAACCACAGTGTCCGTCTCCGGCGTACTGTGATTTTTAAGCGGATACCGTTTCAGGCGGCTGTCCCGGAAATCAGTGCCAGTCGTTATTACGGATCACACCCACTGCCAGACCTTCAACAGTAAAGTTCTGTTCCCGTAAATCCACCACGATCGGGCTGAATTCTTCGTTTTCAGCGTGCAGCTCAATCTTGCTGCCCACTTTCTTAAACCGTTTGACCGTCACTTCATCTTCGATACGGGCAACCACCACCTGGCCGTTATGCACGTCCTGGGTTTTATGCACCGCGAGTAAGTCACCGTCCATAATACCGATATCTTTCATTGACATACCATTTACCCGCAGCAGGAAATCTGCACTTGGTTTAAACAGCATCGGGTCAATCTGATAACGGCTTTCGATATGTTCCTGTGCTAATAAAGGCTCACCTGCGGCCACACGGCCTATTAGTGGTAAACCTTCATCCTCTTCTTCTTCCAGAAGCAGACGGATCCCCCGGGACGCCCCGGAGACAATCTCAATGACGCCTTTACGCGCCAGGGCTTTCAGGTGCTCTTCCGCCGCATTCGGAGAGCGAAAACCCAGGCGTGCCGCAATTTCTGCACGCGTCGGTGGCATGCCCGTCTGCGAAATATGGTCACGAACAAGGTCATAAACCTGTTGCTGCCGTGCCGTCAGTGCTTTCATTTCGCCCCCTGTTTGTTTATACAGTCAGACTGTGAGTATATACAGGTATTCCGGGATTGGGAACCATAACATGAGGAAAATACGTGTTACGCCGCAGGTTTCACAAAAAATCGTCTGTTAAAGACGCTGGAACCAGCTGATAAACAGCATAATCCAGACAAACAGCCCCAGTAATGCGGCGATAAATACTGCAGCAGACCCCATATCTTTGGCCCGGCCGGACAATTCATGATATTCCGTACCAATGCGGTCAACCACGGCCTCAATCGCGCTGTTGATAAGCTCAATCACCACCACCAGTACCACCGAACCAATCAGCAGCACCCGCTCAATGGCCGTAAAAGAGAAAGCAAAGGCAATAATAATGGCCGGGATCAGCGTCAGCAATTCCTGACGGATGGCAGCTTCATTTTTCCATGCCGCGATAAGTCCTTTCTTTGAATAACCTGCCGCTTTAATTAATCGTATAAATCCGGTATTTTTTTTCATTTCTGTCACTGTTAGTAATGTGATTATCTGACTGACCGCCGCTATTTTTCCGCGATTTTATTGCTGCCGCAACACAGATCTGGCTTCGCCTTTCTGGTATGCTGAACGCGAATTGTCAACAAGAGGCTTCATACATTTATGTCACTTTGGCGTAAAATATACTATAACGTATTGAATTTACCATTAAAACTATTGGTAAAAAGCAAGCCGATCCCGACGGATCCGGTCAATGAGCTGGGGCTGGATACACAACGTCCGACACTCTATGTTCTTCCTTATCACTCTAAGGCGGACCTGCTGACACTGCGCCGTCAGTGTCTCGCACAGGGCATGCCGGATCCGCTGGAAGATAATGTCATCGGTAATACCACATTACCGGGCTATGTCTTTATTGATGACGGCCCGCGTGTGTTCCGTTATTACGCCCTGAATCCGCGTAAGGATTCCGTCCATATTTTCCATGCGTATCTGGATCTGCACCGCAATAATCCGGCGCTGGATATTCAGATGCTGCCGGTCTCTGTGATGTTTGGTCGTTCTCCGGGCCGCGAGGGACACCACGGTGTGCCGCATCTGCGTCTGTTAAACGGGATCCAGAAATTTTTCGCCGTGCTCTGGCTGGGACGTGACAGTTTTGTCCGCTTCTCACAGCCCGTGTCCATGGGCGCAATGGCCTCTGAACACGGCACCGACACTATTATCGCTAATAAACTGGCCCGTGTCGCCCGTATTCACTTCTCACGCCAGCGTATGGCCGCTATCGGCCCGAAACTGCCGGTGCGTCAGGAGTTGTTCAATAAGCTGCTGAAATCCAAAGCGATTGAAAAAGCTGTTGAGGACGAAGCGAAAGCTAAAAAAATCACCATTGAAAAAGCACGTCAGAATGCGGTTTCCATGATGAACGAAGTGGCCGCTAACTTCACCTATGACGCCCTGCGCGTGGCTGATCGCGTCCTCGGCTGGACCTGGAACCGCCTCTATCAGGGGCTGAATGTCCATAATGCGGAGCGGGTACGCCAGCTGGCACAGGACGGCCACGAAATAGTGTATGTGCCCTGCCACCGCAGCCACATGGACTACCTGCTGCTCTCCTATGTGCTCTATCATCAGGGACTGGTGCCGCCGCATATCGCCGCCGGGATTAACCTCAATTTCTGGCCGGCGGGACCGATTTTCCGCCGCCTCGGCGCTTTCTTTATCCGCCGCAGCTTCAAGGGCAACAAACTGTACTCCACGGTTTTCCGTGAATACCTGAGTGAGCTGTTCTCACGCGGTTATTCCATCGAGTACTTTGTCGAAGGCGGCCGTTCCCGTACCGGGCGTCTGCTGGAGCCGAAAACCGGCACATTATCGATGACGCTTCAGGCTATGCTGCGCGGTGACTCGCGGCCTATCACCCTGGTGCCGGTCTATATCGGTTATGAGCATGTGATGGAAGTAGGTACTTACGCCAAAGAGCTGCGCGGTGCCACCAAGCAAAAAGAAGGTTTTATGCAGATGGTGCGCGGCCTGCGCAAACTGCGTAACCTCGGCCAGGGTTATGTAAACTTCGGGCAGCCGATTCCGCTGTCACAATACCTGACAAAACAGGTACCGGAATGGCGTGAGGCGATCGACCCGGTCGAGCCGCAGCGTCCGTCCTGGCTGACACCGACCGCCACATCTCTGGCTGATAACATTATGGTGAGCATCAATAATGCCGCCGCCGCGAATGCTATCAACCTGTGTACCACAGCTCTGCTGGCTTCCCGTCAGCGCGCACTGACCCGCGAACAGCTGATCGAACAGCTCGACTGCTATCTCCAGCTGCTGCGCAACGTGCCGTATTCCCCGGACAGTACCACCCCGGCGAAGAGTGCGGAAGAGCTGCTGGAACATGCATTGCAGATGAATAAGTTCGAGGTTGAGAAAGACAGCCTCGGGGATATCATCATTCTGCCGCGTGAAAATGCGGTACTGATGACCTACTACCGGAATAACATTCTGCATATGCTGGTACTGCCGTCTCTGGTGACCAGTATCCTGATCCATCACCGCCGCGTCAGCACCGATACACTGCGCGAACATGTCGGGATGATCTATCCGCTGCTGAAAGCCGAACTGTTTATGCGTTACAGTCAGGAAGAGCTGCCGGCGATCCTCGATACCATCATTGATGAACTGTGCCGTCAGCAATTAATCTGCCGCCGTGATGATAATATGCTGGTCATTAATCCGGCCCGTATCCGTCCGTTACAGCTGCTGGCAGCCGGGATCCGCGAGACATTACAGCGTTATGCGATCACCCTGTCGCTGCTGAATGCCACCCCGGAAATCAGCCGCTCGGCACTGGAAAAAGAGAGCCGGATGCTGGCACAGCGTCTGTCGGTTCTGCACGGTATCAACGCTCCGGAATTCTTCGATAAAGCCGTGTTTGCCACCCTGGTCGGCACACTGCGTGAAGAAGGCTATATCAATGACAATGATGATGTGATTGAAGCCAACGCCGGTGAGTTCTACAACGTGCTGGCAGAGCTGATGTCACCGGAAGTCCGTCTGACTATCGAAAGTGTCAGCCTCGAGCCGGAAGAAGCCGTACCGGCAGAAAGCGATGACAGTAATCCGTCTGACTGATACCGGTAAATGCTGAGTACAAAAAAGGAGACTGGTTATCCGGTCTCCTTTTTTATTGCCAGTTAGCAAGCAGATAAAGAGATATGGTTACACGACATATTTTGGTGGCAGAGAGACCATTCAAGTTGAGTAGACTCAGTACATCCTGAAACAAATGGCGCACGGATAATATTTTTGATAGTAAATCAATAATTCAATTTATTATTTAAATATATTTATAATTTTTTTATTTTTTAATAATAATTATTGAGACAGAATATACAAGGTATTTTACAGTAAAATCCCCAGAAGAAATCATTGTTACCCAATGAAAAATATAACTTTTATTTTATGCAACAAAATGAACGTTTAAGTTTTACTTCATCAGACGAAATCAATAATTGATTAGCGAAAATAAAAATTTTATTATCCTGAAGCTTGTCCGGGGGGAATTTAAATATTAAAAGGATTACTATGTCAGACATAATTTATTTAACATTAAAGGGACGAATTCAGGGATTAATCTCAGCAGGTTGTTCAAGCTATGATTCCATTGGTAACAGATATCAGGATGGGCATGCCGATGAAATACTGGTGTACTCCACTAATTATGATGTAATCCGGCAGCAGAATGTATCACATGCTCCTTTCGTATTAACGAAAGCAGATGACAAATCAACACCTCTCTTACTCACAGCAATATCTGATAATGAGATTTTAGATTGTGAGTTCAACTTTCATCGTATCGATAAGAGCGGGGGGTTGCAGCACTATAAAACTATCAAATTAGGCAAAGCTTCAATTATCAGAATTGCAAACGAGCATCCAAACTTACAATTGAAGAACGAATTGCAACCATTTGAAATGGTATCATTACGATATGAAAGCATTACAATAAATCATATTATAGCAAGCACATCGGGTTACAGTATTAGCCAGACGGCAGGTAAATAATGATCCGGCCTATTATTGATGTTCATAAAAATAGTCATGACGTGCCGGTAATCTTAGCCTCAGATCCACTTTATACTGCAATGATTGCAGATCCTATAAACATCTACGTTATGGTAGATAATGATGATTTGGGGCATGTCGGATTAGTCATTGGTGATGGGGAACTGGCTTTGTTATATGATCCTTCTGGTGGCTATATAGGGTGTGGAGAAAAGTGCCTGGCAAACGAGATAGCTCGTCGTGGTTCCGGAGAGTTTTTGCCATATCCCGATTTTGATTGGGATACTTATCTTTCCTATCATCGCTGGAGTAGCGACGATATTGTTGTAATTCAATTTATTATACCTGAAGAACATGCAGAACGACTCAGGAGTATCATTCTCAATAATGACTACTCATATTACTTTCATTGCGCAACAAATGTCGCCAGAGTACTAAGAGAGAGTGGAGGTATATTTGAAAATTTGGAGGATGGCTTCAGAGCACCCTGGGGTGTAAAAAAAGAGTTGTTAGACATGAAACCACCAGAGGCTTCACCCTCAAATGCCAAATAATAAAATCACTATATACATCAATGGATTATCATTAACTATTGGCACTGTTGCATATTTTATCATAGTGGTTCGCCAATCATTTTTTCGGGTATATGGTTATTATGGAAACATGTATGAATCTGTATCAGGCTATTATAGTGGGATAGGTTTTTTTTATTTATTTTATTCTATCATTATTATTTTCTTGTTAAATTTTCAGATCATAAAGTTGTCTCCTGTCAGATGGGGAGCTCTGTATATTATACTCCCTATTTTGATACCAATGACAGTCTGGTATTTCCACACATGCTTGAAACCATCAATTTACCAGAAATCATGCATTGATATGTCATTATATGACTTTCAGGTAAGGGTATTAATCTCATTCATAGGTTCTTATTCCTATGTTTTTGTCACATTTTCTATTTCCATTTTTATATTGCTTTCAGCAATAAAAAATTTAGTTCTGAAGTGTAAAAATTAAGAAATAAACATACTGATTACGTCCCTGAAAAATGAATCCGGAACGCCTCATCAGCATCGTTCACTAACGTTGAATCGACGGTGTAGTAGTTAACTTATCTTATAGCGGTCAACTAAAACCGGCCACCGTTTTAGTTGACCGCGGTAAATCCGGCCTGCATGGTATCGTGAAAAGCTTCATGCTGTCGGATACCAGTGGCTATCCGTACTTACAAATAACTGACCAGCATGCCGAGAAACAGAATAAACCCGACATAGTTATTATTCATAAAGGCCTGAAAACACGGGTCGCGTTCGCGGTCAGCCATCAGCCGCTGCTGATAGACAAATAACGCCCCGGCCAGCAGCAGGGACCAGTAGAAAATCCCGGACAGATTAACCATCAACCCTATCCATAACAGCATCAGAATCATTACCAGCTGCAATATGCCGATAATTATCTTATCAAAGCGCCCAAACAGGATAGCCGTAGATTTCACGCCGATTTTCAGGTCGTCGTTGCGATCCACCATCGCGTACTGAGTGTCATACACCACAGACCAGACAATATTGACCGCAAACAGCAGCCAGCACGCTGCCGGCAGCGATTCACTGACCGCCGCAAACGCCATCGGAATCGACCAGCCGAAAGCCGCGCCGAGCACTACCTGCGGCAGATGGCTGACCCGCTTCACAAACGGATACACCCAGGCCAGCGCCAGTCCGGCGACTGACAGCCAGATGGTCATCGTATTGAGCGTCAGCACCAGTCCGAATGAGACCAGCACCAGTACCGCAAACAGAATTTTGGCTTCTTTTTCCGTGACATCACCGCGCGGCAGCGGACGGTTTTTGGTGCGTTCCACCGAGCCGTCAAATTTCCGGTCGGCGAAATCATTAATCACACAGCCGGCGGCACGCATACTGAACACGCCAATGGTAAAGATGATCAGAATATGCCAGTCCGGGACGCCCCGAGCCGCTATCCATAATGCCCAGTAGGTCGGCCAGAGCAGTAACAGTGAGCCAATCGGGCGGTCTGTCCGCATCAGACGGCTGTATGCCTGCCACTTGCTGCGTACCATGCTTCGTTCCACGTTATTCTTCTCCGAGATATTCACTTATGCGGGGTATGCCGGAGAGGCCGGCAGAAAAACTTCAGTCAGCAGCAGCGGTTTACCGGCCAGGCACAACCGCGAACAGCGGGCCCAGTGGGTTTCTGACAGCCCGAAGCGGATATAATCCCGCGTCAGACAACCGCTGGTAAAGAGATAGCGCCCGAGCGGCACATTTCCCATTTTCAGTAACTGCTGCTCTTCCCCTGTCAGCGTCTCCTCCGGCACCACTGTCCGGCCGGTCAGCCAGGGAACCCCGTCACCATATAACACCACCTCCCGTAACCAGTAGCGTGCACTGCCGGGCAGATGCATCTGCTCTTCTTCAGTCAGCGCTTCACGGGAGATATATTTTTCACAATACGGTTTCACCGTCACTTCATTGCAGTGCTGTTCAAAGCGCCGCGTCATTGACCCTAATTCTGATAACCAGTCCAGCACCCCGGCGGGGATCGTCTCCGCATTATCAAACCAGCGGATGGGGGGTGTTATCACTGTTTGTGTCATGAATGTATCCGGTTATCAGGGGCATAATATGCGTTCTGATACACTTTAACAAAACCCGGCAGGAAATGAGCACGTTACTGAAAATTTTTTGCTAAAAATAAAGCCGCTCTGCATTGTGCAGAGCGGCTTTGTTTATAAAACGCACGGTTAAAGTAAATTCAGCACTAACGCCAGTTTTTAAACCGGTTAATCAGGCCGTTGGTTGAGCTGTCGTGGCTCTCAACCGGCTTGTCACCCGCCAGTTCCGGCAGAATGCGGTTTGCCAGCTGTTTGCCCAGTTCGACGCCCCACTGATCAAACGTATAGATATTCATAATCACGCCCTGAACAAAAATCTTATGTTCGTACATGGCGATCAGAGCCCCGAGGCTGAATGGTGTGATGGATTTCAGCAGGATGGAGTTTGTCGGGCGGTTACCCTCAAAGACTTTAAACGGCGCGACATAATCCATTTCTGCCGGATTTTTGCCCTGTGCGGCAAACTCCGCATCCACCTGTTCACGGGTTTTGCCGAAGGCCAGTGCTTCGGTCTGTGCGAAGAAATTCGACAGCAGTTTGCTGTGGTGATCCCCCAGCGGATTATGGCTCTGTGCCGGTGCGATAAAATCACACGGGATCAGTTTGGTGCCCTGATGGATCAGCTGATAAAACGCGTGCTGCCCGTTGGTGCCGGGCTCACCCCAGATAACCGGCCCGGTCTGATGAGAAACCACCTTACCGTTACGATCCACATATTTCCCGTTGGACTCCATATTGCCCTGCTGGAAATAGGCCGCAAAGCGGTGCATATACTGATCATAAGGCAGAATCGCCTCTGTTTCCGCACCGAAGAAATTGTTGTACCACAGGCCAATCAGCGCCAGCAGCACCGGAATATTCTGTGAGAATTCAGTTTCGGTGAAGTGCTTGTCCATGACATACGCGCCATCGAGCAGCTGCGTGAAATTGTCATAACCGACAGAGAGCACGATAGACAGACCAATCGCCGACCACAGGGAATAGCGCCCGCCGACCCAGTCCCAGAACTCAAACATATTGGCGGTATCAATACCGAACGCCGCCACCGCATCCGCATTGGTGGACAGCGCGGCAAAGTGTTTCGCCACATGTGCCGGGTCTTTGGCTGCCGCCAGGAACCAGTCACGCGCGGAATGGGCGTTGGTCATGGTTTCCTGGGTGGTAAAGGTTTTGGAAGCGATCAGGAACAGAGTGGTTTCCGGATCCAGCGCTTTCAGTGTTTCGGCAATATGGGTGCCGTCAACATTGGAGACAAAATGCATGCCCAGATGATTTTTATACGGACGCAGCGCTTCTGTCACCATATAAGGGCCGAGATCAGAGCCGCCGATACCGATATTCACCACATCAGTAATCGGCTTGCCGGTATAACCTTTCCACTCCCCGCTGATGATCCGCTCACTGAACACGCGCATTTTTTCCAGCACGGCGCGAACCTCCGGCATCACATCCTGCCCGTCAGTCATCACCGGGGTATTATCACGGTGGCGCAGCGCGGTGTGCAGAACCGCACGGTTTTCTGTCCGGTTGATCTTCTCACCGGAAAACATACTGCGGACAGCCCCACGCACATCACACTCTTCAGCCAGTGCCAGCAGCTTATCAAGGGTTTCCTGTGTGATACGGTTTTTGGAATAATCCACCAGCATTTCTTCGCCGAACGTGGCAGAAAAACGGCTGAACCGGTCGTTATCCTGCGCAAATAAGTCGCGGAGATGCACAGTTTTCATTGTGTCGTAATGCTGTTCCAGCGCCTTCCAGGCCGCAGTATCAGTGGGGTTAATATTTTTCATTGCAGCTCTCTTTTCATTGAAAACCAAAACTGAATCGTGTCAACAAAGTGTACTCTGTCCTGACGATAAAGGTGTTATGCATCTGTCATTCCGTGATATTGCTCAAAAAACAGAAACAAAACCAGCGCCGGAACCGAATATCGCAAAAAACGATAATTTGCCTGTCATTATGAAAGATATTGATTATCCGTTAATCAATATTGACTCATTCCGGCAATCCCGATAATTCTATCAGTGTAACACAGCTCACATTTTTCACTTTACGGGATAAGGGAATTCATTATGGCGTCAGTATCTTCCGCGCCTGCTCAGCAGGTCATCGCAAAATTCGGTGGTACCAGTGTGGCAAATTATGACGCCATGCAGAAAAGTGCCGGGGTCGTTCTGCAGACCCCCGGTGTGGCACTGGTGGTGTTATCTGCCTCCGCCGGGATCACCAATGCATTAATCGAATTAGCTCAGGGATGCCCGCGCGCGCAACGTGAAAAATGTCTGAAACAGGTTCGTGACACCCAATATGAAATCCTGTCCCGTCTGCCGGAGAACGCGGCGGTACACAATGAGATTGACCGCCTGCTGGGCAATATCACCACTTTATCGGATGCAGCGGCACTGGCAACCTCCAGCGCTCTGGTGGATGAGATTGTCAGTCATGGTGAGATTATGTCGACGCTGCTGTTTACCGAAGTGCTCCGGGAGCAGGGCGCACAGGCGCAATGGTTTGATGTCCGTGAGGTCATGCAGACAGATGACTGCTTCGGCCGGGCTGAGCCGGATACCGCTGTGCTGCGCACACGCTGTGATCAGCTCCTTGCCCCGCGTCTGTCACAGGGCCCGGTGATCACCCAGGGATTTATCGGCCGCGAAGCCGCGGGACGTACCACCACGCTCGGACGCGGCGGCAGCGATTACACTGCGGCACTGCTGGCGGAGGCACTCGGCTGCCAGCGTGTGGATATCTGGACGGATGTGCCGGGGATCTACACCACGGACCCGCGCATTGTCCCGGATGCCTATCCGATTGATCATATTACCTTTGATGAAGCAGCGGAAATGGCGAACTTCGGGGCAAAAATCCTGCATCCGGCCACTTTGCTGCCCGCCGTGCGCAGCGGGATCCCGGTGTTTGTCGGCTCCAGCAAAGAGAGCGGCGCGGGCGGCACGCTGGTGTGTGATAATGACCCGAATCCGCCGCTGTTCCGTGCCCTGACATTACGCCGCCAGCAAACCCTGCTGACACTGCACAGCCTGAAAATGCTGCATGCGCGCGGCTTTCTGGCGGAAATTTTCACGATTCTCTCCCGCCATAATATTTCCGTGGATGTGATCACCACGTCAGAAGTCAGTATCGCCCTGACACTGGATACCGTCGGTTCCACACACACTAACGGGACATTGCTCAGTGATGAGCTGACCGCCGAGTTGTCCGCACTTTGCCGTATTGAAGTGGAGCAAAATCTGGCGCTGGTCGCGGTTATCGGTAATGAACTGACCCGTGCACACGGGCTGGGTAAAACAATTTTCAGCGCCCTTGAGCCGTTTAACATCCGCATGATCAGTTATGGTGCAAGCGGACACAACATGTGCCTGCTGGTCCCCGGCAATGATGCCGAAGATATCATCCGCGCCCTTCACCGCGATCTGTTCTGATCCCCGCCTTTTCAGATAAAAAAACGCCTGACGTGGTCAGCGTCAGGCGATTAATCACACGAAACAGAGATCAACATGAAACACAAGTGACGAGTATTGCCGATACATGCATACCGTATACTGTCCGCTGTATAACGATATTGAAAGCTCCCAATATGAAGAAGAGTAAGACGATCACGGGAGGAAACATAAGTAACGGTGAATTATTTATCACTATTAATCATATCCATCATGAAAAATTATACGGTACCCCGCCGGTCTTTCCATTAATAAAACTCATATTTGCACAAAACAATATAAACAATTTTTATCAATAACCATCGAAGTTATTTATACTGATTTTAATTGCCAATTATGTATTATTGCTTCAATAACAATTAATTTTATTTACCAGTTTCGGAAGTAACAATTCATATCTAGTGTTATTCTTGCGTAACAAAAATTACTAAATCATCAGCAAACCTGATAACCGCCATGTTCTGCCGCGAATAAATTAAACTCACGCCAGCCTCTCAGGGCATATTCCAGTGTTTTATGACTGATTTTGCACAGTGATGCGATGTTACTGACCACCATATTGTTATCTTCCAGCATGTGATCAGTCAGAACACCGGCAATAAGCAGGCATTCTTCCGGCATGATCCGCCAGGCATCCTGTGTGGCAAATTTATGGACAGGCACATACCCTTCTTTCGGGCTGCGCCGGCTCAGCAGTGCCAGTTCATCGGCTCTCGCCTGTTTAAAGGCGGCGATTTCATCCGGTGATGGTACCGGTTCCGGCAGTTGCTGCTGATATAAGAAGTGATAAACCTCTGACGCCCGGGCGGGTGTCAGCTCGCTTTTCAGCCAGATACGGTTAAAGCAGTCATCGTCCAGCACATCATCGGTATCCAGGATATCCGTGATCTGCATGATATTCAGTGCAGCGTTGAGGATACTCTCATCCAATTCATAATAATGAGGCTGATCTGCTTTCGGCAGCGAATACGCGGGCAGGCACCCGGCAGGTAAAGCATCCTGAATATAGAAACGGTACATTGTCTCATCACTCCCTTTTATGGCTGAATCTGATATGCCCGGTCACGGCTGTTGTCAGCCATAGTACGGGATAATTACTTATCTATAAATGGGGATGAAAAAAACAATGACAAGAGCGGGCTGTCACATTGCGTGATAATTGAGAAGAAAGGGTAAAAGGATCCCAGCCGGTTATCCTGTTTTACTTCAGATTATGGAGTGGTGTCCGGTGAGACATCCACAGGGAGTATCATTTCACAGGCCACCGGGACAGTAACATCTGCAGTTCTGCTGAAAGGTAAAGGCTCTCCCGGACGGAAACAGGAAAGCTCAACTTTTTTTTCCAGAACCTCTGACGGCTGGCATAGCACAGGGCAGCCCGGTAACCGCTTTTTGCTGATGCATGTTTCACCATCCAGCATGATGGCTCTGTTTTGCAGGGTCACAGCACATGGCAGATCTGCCTCTGCCCGGCAGTTACCGGCGAATGCGCTGCATAATACAAAAGTGGCGGATATCATTAACGGCCTGAAAACGGGGAGTGTCATACCACCTCCCCGGCCCGGCCGTCTGCAATGATAAATACTGAATTCATACGATTCTCCTTCTGTTCTGATAATGGCGTACAGTGATACTGCAGGATCCACTATACGCAGAACAGTACCCGGCGGTTAACGCAAACCGGGACAGGAGACTGACACGCGATAATACTCAGTCTTCCGGATCATACCCCAGGTTCGGGGCCAGCCAGCGCTCAAGCTCTTTCACCGGCATACCTTTGCGGGCAGCATAATCCTCAATCTGATCTCTCTGGATCTGAGCCACCGCAAAATAGCGGCTCTGCGGATGACTGAAATACCATCCGGATACCGATGCCCCCGGCCACATAGCGTAAGATTCCGTCAGACGCATGCCGGTATGGCTTTCAACATCCAGCAGTTCCCAGATTTTGCTTTTCTCCGTATGTTCCGGGCAGGCCGGGTAGCCGGGTGCAGGGCGGATCCCCTGATAGTTTTCGCGGATCAGCGAGTCATTATCCAGGTTTTCATCCGGACTGTAGCCCCAGACGGTTTTACGCACCTGCTCATGCAGATACTCCGCAAACCCTTCTGCCAGCCGGTCAGATAGGGCTTTCACCATGATTTTATTATAATCATCGTGTGCCGCATCAAACTGAGCTGCCAGTGTATCCTCCTCAAGCCCGCCGGTGACGGCAAAGGCTCCGAGGTAATCCGGAATCCCCGGTGGTGCGACAAAATCCGCCAGGCAGGCATTCGGGAAATCATCTTTTTTCTGTGTCTGCTGGCGCAGATGACAGCTGTATAACAGCACCTCTTCGCGGGATTCGTCACGGTAAACCGCGATATCATCGCCGATCCGGTTAGCCGGGAAAATTCCCGCCACCCCGCGCGGTGTCAGTGCGCCGGTTCTGTCCAGCTCATCCAGCATCGCGTTTGCCTCTTTAAACAGGCGGCGGGCTTCTTCACCGACGACATCATCTTCCAGAATACGCGGGTATTTTCCGGCCAGCGACCAGGTCATAAAGAAAGGTGTCCAGTCAATATAACGGCGCAGTACCGAAATCGGTGCAGTGACGGTTTTCACGCCGGTAAATGCCGGGCACGGCGGCGTGTAATTATCCCAGTCCGCCGCAAACGCATTTGCCCGCGCCTGTGCGAGTGTCACCGGTGCTGAGCGCGGCTGACGGCGGGCATACTGGTCGCGGACAACCTCGTATTCTTTGCGGGTGCGGGCAACAAATTCATCCCGTTGTTTATCTGACAATAATGCCGCCACGACCCCGACCGTCCGCGAGGCATTCTGTACATAGGTCACCGGACCGCTGTAATTCGGCTCAATTTTCACCGCTGTATGAGCTTTGGATGTGGTGGCGCCGCCGATCAGCAGCGGCAGGGAAAACCCCTGACGCTCCATCTCTTTGGCTACATGCACCATTTCATCCAGTGACGGCGTGATAAGTCCGGACAGCCCGATAATATCCACCTTTTCCTCAATGGCCGTGCGAAGGATTGTTTCACAGGGCACCATCACCCCGAGGTCGATAATTTCATAGTTATTACACTGCAATACCACACCGACGATATTCTTGCCGATATCATGCACATCGCCTTTGACTGTCGCCAGCAGGACTTTCCCGGCACTGGAGCCGCTGGTTTTCGCTGCCTGAATATAAGGCTCCAGATACGCCACCGCCTGTTTCATCACCCGCGCGGATTTCACCACCTGCGGCAGAAACATTTTGCCCTCACTGAACAGATCACCGACCACATTCATGCCGTTCATCAACGGGCCTTCGATCACTTCAATCGGGCTGTCAGCCCGCAGACGGGCGGCTTCGGTATCCTCAACAATAAATTCGGTGATCCCTTTCACCAGCGCATATTCCAGACGCTTTTCCACATCCCACCCGCGCCATTCCGCAAGCTGCGGCTGATCATTTTCCCCTTTACTGCCGCGATATTCTTCTGCCAGCGCCAGCAGCCGGTCTGTACCATCCTCGCGGCGGTTCAGGATCACATCTTCCACCGCATCACGCAGTGCAGGCGGTAAATCATCATAAATAGCCAGTTGCCCGGCATTCACAATCCCCATGTCCATACCATTACGGATGGCGTAATAGAGGAAAACAGCATGAATCGCTTCCCGTACCGGGTCATTTCCGCGGAACGAGAAAGAGACGTTGGAGACCCCGCCGGAGATCAGCGCATGCGGCAGGGTCGCCTTAATGTCTTTGCAGGCTTCAATAAAATCAACCGCATAGTTGTTATGCTCAGGAATACCGGTTGCCACCGCAAAGATATTCGGGTCAAAAATAATATCTTCCGGCGGGAATCCCACCTGCTCAGTCAGAATGCGGTAAGCCCGCTGACAAATTTCTGTCTTGCGCTGCCGGGTATCCGCCTGACCGGTTTCATCAAAGGCCATCACAATCACGGCAGCGCCGTAACGCAGCACTTTTTTGGCATGATCGATAAAAGCAGCCTCTCCCTCTTTCAGGGAAATCGAGTTCACAATGCCTTTACCCTGGATACATTTCAGCCCGGCCTCGATCACCTCCCATTTTGAGGAGTCGATCATAATCGGTACGCGGGCGATATCCGGCTCACCGGAAATCATATTCAGGAAACGCACCATGGCAGCCTGTGAATCCAGCATGCCCTCATCCATGTTGATATCAATAATCTGTGCGCCGTTCTCCACCTGATTACGGGCAATATCCAGTGCTTCCTGGTAATTACCTTCTTTAATCAGCCGCTTAAACCGTGCAGAACCGGTGATATTGGTTCGCTCCCCCACGTTGACGAACAAGGAATTCTCATCGATGGTCAGCGGCTCCAACCCAGCCAGGCGGCAGGCCACAGGGCGATCAGGAATAACACGCGGCGGAATATCCGCCACCGCCTGTGCGATTGCACGGATATGGTCAGGAGTGGTGCCGCAGCAGCCACCGACAATATTCAGCAGACCAGACTGCGCCCACTCACTGATATAACCCGCCATATTGGCGGCATCCAGGTCGTAACCGCCGAACGCATTCGGCAGACCGGCATTCGGGTGAGTACTGACATAACAATCCGCGATACGGGACAGTTCGGCCACATACTGGCGCAGTTCCGCCGGCCCCAGCGCACAGTTCAGCCCGAAAGAGATCGGGCGGATGTGGCGCATGGAGTTATAAAAGGCTTCGGTTGTCTGGCCGGTCAGTGTGCGGCCGGAGGCATCCGTGATCGTACCGGAAAGCATCACCGGCAATTTAATCCCCAGCACCTCAAATTCAGTTTCAACGGCATAAATCGCTGCCTTGGCATTCAGGGTATCAAAAATTGTTTCGATCATAATGATATCAGCGCCGCCGCGGACCAGTGCCCGCACAGAGCTGCGGTAAGCCGCAACCAGCGCATCATAGGATACATTGCGGTAAGCAGGATCATTCACATCGGGAGAGATTGATGCCGTCCGGTTGGTCGGACCCAGAATCCCGGCCACATAGCGGGGTTTCTCCGGCGTTTTGCGCGTCCATTCATCGGCACATTCCCGCGCCAGTTTCGCGGCAGCTTCATTGATTTCATCAGACAGGGATTCCATCTGATAATCCGCCATGGAAATAACAGTGGAGTTAAAGCTGTTGGTTTCAATAATATCCGCGCCGGCTTCCAGATAGGCGTGATGAATTTCGCGGATAATATCCGGCTGCGTAATGGATAACAGATCGTTATTTCCTTTCAGATCCACCGGCCAGTCAGCAAAACGCTCACCGCGGTATTCCTTTTCGTTCAGTGCATAGCGCTGGATCATCGTTCCCATCGCACCATCAAGAATCAGGATCCGTTGATTAAGCGCTTTTTTTAATACACTGATTTTATTATCCATTTATCTGACTCCGCTCTGCAATGCCCATTTAAATAGCCGTCTGAACGTCTATACTACCATAACTTTCCCTGAGTGCATTAACGTGCAACCTGAGCGTTTTTCATGTTGCTGTGATCCGCAGAGGTACTCAACCCTCTTTTTCTGATTATTCGATCCGCGCCGAAAGCTTTCTCGTTTCAGCTAAATTTGAGGTGGATCATATTCAGGAAAGAGAATTGCTCATAAAAGTTGCAATCCGTTGCTGATCTGTGCCAATGTTACCGGTAACAAATGAGTTAATGATACTGCAGCAGGCAGATAATCAGCACGGAGCCATGACTATGACACATTCTGCGTACCCGCCGGTTCATCCGCGACTTTCAGAAATTACCGCCCGTATTACGGCGCGTTCCCGTGTATCCCGTGCCCGGTATCTGGAAAAAATCAGCGCCGCACGCAGTAAAACGGTTCATCGCGCCCAGCTTGCCTGCGGTAACCTGGCACACGGCTTTGCCGCCTGCCAGCCGGATGAGAAACAACAGTTACGCAATATGGCGCATAACGATATTGCAATCATCACTGCTTACAATGATATGTTGTCAGCACATAAGCCGTATGAATTTTATCCGGAACAAATCAAAGCAGCACTGCACAGCGTGGGTGCTATCGGCCAGGTTGCCGGCGGGGTTCCCGCCATGTGTGACGGCGTGACTCAGGGGCAGGATGGTATGGAGTTATCCCTGCTGAGCCGTGATGTGATTGCCATGTCTGCCGCTGTCGGGCTTTCCCACAATATGTTTGATGGCGCACTTTACCTCGGGATCTGCGATAAAATCGTCCCGGGGATGATGATGGCGGCACTCTCTTTCGGGCATCTGCCGTCCGTATTTATTCCGGCGGGTCCTATGACCAGCGGTCTGCCGAATAAAGAAAAAGTACATGTCCGTCAGTTATTTGCTGAAGGAAAAGTTGATCGCCGGGCGCTGCTGGATGCAGAAGCAGCCTCTTATCATTCAGCGGGAACCTGTACCTTTTACGGCACCGCCAATTCCAATCAGATGGTGATGGAAATCATGGGTCTGCATCTGCCGGGCGCGTCCTTTGTTCATCCTGATACCCCGCTGCGTACCGCACTGACGGATGCCGCTGCCCGCCAGGTTATCCGCTTTACTGAAAACAGCGGCAATTATCTGCCGGTCGGGCAACTGGTGGATGAAAAAGTCATCGTTAACGGCATCGTGGGTTTGCTGGCAACAGGGGGCTCCACCAATCTCACCATGCACCTTATCGCAATGGCCGCTGCAGCCGGGATCATCATCAACTGGGATGATTTTTCTGAGCTGTCGGACATTATCCCGCTGCTCAGCCGGATCTACCCGAATGGCCCGGCAGATATCAACCAGTTCCATGCCGCAGGCGGGTTACAGCTGATTATCCGTGAGCTGCTCAGCCTGGGGCTGTTGCATGAAGATGTTCATACTGTCGCCGGTTTCGGCTTATCCCGTTATACACAGGAGCCGTGGCTGGATAACGGCGAACTGAAATGGCGGGAGGGCGCGCTCAGCTCGCTTGATGACAGTGTAATTGCATCCGGAAATGCACCGTTTTCGTCTCACGGCGGTACCAAAGTGCTGACCGGAAATCTCGGACGTGCGGTGATGAAAACCTCGGCAGTGCCTGCCGATAACCAGATTATTGAAGCCCCGGCCATCGTGTTTAACAGCCAGCATGATATTGTGCCCGCGTTTGAGGCCGGAAAACTGAACAAAGATTGTGTTGTGGTAGTGCGCTTCCAGGGGCCGCAGGCCAACGGAATGCCTGAACTGCACAAACTGATGCCACCGCTGGGCGTGCTGATGGATAAAGGTTACCGCGTGGCCCTGGTAACAGACGGCCGTTTGTCCGGCGCATCCGGCAAAGTGCCTTCCGCTATTCACGTTACCCCGGAAGCATATACCGGCGGGCTGCTGACCAAAGTCCGCGACGGCGATATGATCCGGGTGAACGGACAGACCGGCGAGCTGATGCTGCTTGTTGATGAGGCTGTTCTGGCAGAACGTGAGAGTGTCATCCCTGACCTCAGCGCAGAGCGGGACGGCTCCGGTCGTGAATTATTCAGTGCATTACGCACGCAACTCTCAGGTGCGGAAGAAGGCGCCTGCTGTATTCGTTTTTATAAAAGTGAGAATGACGATGAATGATCAGATGTTAAGTGCGCAATCCGTTTTAAATGCAGGACCGGTTGTGCCTGTCATTGTTATCCGTGAGCTGCATCAGGCAGTACCGCTGGCCCGTGCACTGGTCGCAGGCGGGATCCGCGTTCTGGAAGTCACGCTGCGTACAGAGTGTGCCATTGAGGCCATCCGCGCTATTGCGGAAGAAGTGCCGGAGGCGATTGTCGGTGCGGGTACCGTGATTAATCCGGAGCAACTGAAAGCCGTCACTGACGCCGGTGCACAGTTTGCTATCAGCCCGGGTCTGACAGAATCTCTGTTGCAGGCAGCCGATCAGGGCTCCATTCCGCTGATCCCCGGGATCGCCACAGTTTCCGAGCTGATGGCGGGTATGGCTTACGGACTGAAAAATTTTAAATTCTTCCCGGCAGAAGCAAACGGCGGAGTGAAAGCGCTGAAAGCTATCTCCGGCCCCTTCCCGGATATCCGTTTCTGCCCGACCGGCGGGATCTCCCTGAATAACTACCGGGATTATCTCGCGCTCAGCAGTGTGGCCTGTGTCGGCGGTTCATGGTTGGTACCTGAAGATGCACTCCGTGACGGAGACTATGATCGTATTACCGCACTGGCGGCACAAGCTGTTGCCGGTGCCGCTGCATAAAGACATCGTGAATTAAGTCTGCCTTTTGCCACCGTTCGCGGTGGCTTTTTTTTATCAGTCCGCCGTCGGATTCATCACACTCAGGTCATACGGTGTTATCTGATAAACACAATAATTCAGCCAGTTAGCATAAAGCAGATGGCCGTGTCCGCGCCAGCTGGATACCGGTGTTTTCGACGGATCATTATCCGGAAAATAGTTCACCGGGATAGCAGGGTCCAGCCCCGCATCCGAGTCACGCTGATATTCTCCCGCCAATGTATCCGCATCATATTCCGCATGGCCGGTCACATAGACCTGGCGCTTGTCTTTACTGGCAAACAGATAGGCTCCGGCTTCTTCAGATGCAGCCAGGATATCGAGATCGGTATTTTCACGGATCATTGCTTCAGGAAATGCCGCATAGCGGGAGTGAGGCGCGGAAAACTGCCCGTCAAATCCTCTGGTCAGCAACGCATGCGGCATCAGTGTGGTATGGGTATACACCCCGGAGATCTTTTCCGGCAGCGTTTGTTTCGGGATATTGTAAAGCGTGTTCAGCCCCGCCTGTACGGCCCAGCAGACAAAAAGTGTTGATGTGACATGTGTCTGTGACCAGCGGATAATCTCGTCCAGCTCCGGCCAGTAATCCACATCCTGAAATTCCACCAGACCGAGTGGTGCACCGGTGATCACCAGACCATCAAAATTCTGTTCTTTTATATCATCAAAGTCACAATAAAAGGCATCCAGATGCGCTTTGGGTGTGTTCTTTGATTCATGGTGGCTGATACGCAGCAGCTGTATATCAACCTGAAGCGGTGTGTTGGAGAGCAGACGCAGAAATTGCAGTTCTGTTTCAATCTTCTTGGGCATCAGATTTAAAAACAGCACTTTCAGTGGCCGTATATCCTGAAATTGTGCCCGTGATGATGTCATCACAAAGATATTTTCATCACGCAAATCGGTGACAGCAGGAAGTTCATCAGGGATACGGATTGGCATAGCGGCGGGCTCTCCTTGTTATTTTAGACATCCGGACATCCAAAACTAACGAAAAAGAGAGGTTCTGTCGAGGGAAAAACGGCAAGGTGAATTTATTTCATACAAAAAACAAAACCCCGATAGTTTCCTATCGGGGTTAATGTTTGTTGGCGGAACGGACGGGACTCGAACCCGCGACCCCCTGCGTGACAGGCAGGTATTCTAACCAACTGAACTACCGCTCCGCGTATCTCTGTGTGACTGATGCAGTTCTGCATCCTCACTTAATAATAACCTGGCGGTTCCCTACTCTCACATGGGGAGACCCCACACTA
>ERZ894236.274-NODE-274-length-71372-cov-52.8024_pt1 | contig 71372 bp, 55 predicted proteins | sample MGYA00380297_ERZ894236 | MGnify/ENA primary metagenome ERZ894236 (study PRJEB32331, sample SAMN06328420) | human gut metagenome | biome: human gut microbiome; feature: stool | host: Homo sapiens | collected 2014-08-04 ... | reverse complement strand
TCTTTTAATTGCAAAAATCGACAATTTTTTTTGGATATAACTTGACAGGATAGGGGAAAAGTACTTTGTTGAATCTGCTGGGAGGTCTGGATGTTCCGACAAAAGGAAAAATCAGGATCCGGGAACACGAGATTGCACGCTTAAGCAGAAAAGAACAGACGATTTTCAGAAGACGGAACATCGGATTTGTGTTTCAGAATTACAGTCTGATGCCGGTGCTCAATGTGTATGATAACGTAGCGCTTCCGATTACCTTTGACAAAGGAAGCCATATAGATCATGAATATCTGAAGGGACTGTTGAAAGAGTTGGGATTATGGGAAAAGAGAACACGATACCCAAACGAACTCTCCGGAGGACAGCAGCAGAGGGTTGCCATTGCAAGAGCGCTTGCAAACAAACCGGCGCTTCTGCTTGCGGACGAGCCAACCGGCAACCTGGATTCCAAAACTGCAGTCGAAGTAATTGGACTGTTAAAAGGCAGCAGCCAAAAGTATCATCAGACGGTGCTGATGGTGACCCACAATGAAGCGCTGGCACAGACTTGTGACAGAATCCTTCGCATTGAGGACGGAACATTGTATCAGAGAGAAGCATATTACGGTGAGGAAGGCGGTGAATGGCGATGAAACAGATCCTTCACCTTGCATGGTCCTATCTGAAATATTACAAAAAGCAGACATTGGCACTGTTTCTTGGAATTACATTATCCTGTGCGCTTTTTACCGGAATCGGTTCTCTTCAGGAGAGCGGAAACCATGCAGCCAGGGAAAATGCGCGCATGGGATCCGGGGACTGGCACTATACGATGCGATGTGATCTGCCCTGGTTTGAAGCATTTCAGGAAACCTATGAACCGGGAAAGCAGATGCCGGGATATTGTGTGGAACAGACAGGAATCCTGACAATACGGAAAGTGGTGGAAGAACCTTATGAGATCGAACTGGATCATGCCGATGAAGGATATCTTTCCATGATGGGACGAACGATGGAAGAGGGCAGATATCCGACAGAAAAAGGGGAGGCAGCCCTGGATAGATTTACCTTGCAGAATCTGGAAATCCCACAGGAATTAGGAACGATGTTTACTCTGGACGGAGAGACTTTTACTCTCTCCGGGATCGTGTCAGAGCAGCCGGCTCAATTAGAACAAAAGATGCAGGTATTTGTAGATCCTGCCCTGGATTATGGGACAAATGGAAAGTTTTTTTATGTGAAGTTTGATGAGAAAATGAAGATTTACGATCAGATGTCAGCTTTTAGCAAGGCGTTTGAAATCCAGATGGAGCACATCCGGGCGAATCAGGATTTGCTGGAATGGCTCAAAAACGGCGTTCCGATCGATGCACTGGAAATTGTAAAAACAGGGATTCAAAACTGGCGATATGCAGGACTTCCTTATATCTGGGGAAATCTGGATGCGGCATGGAATCTGACGGATCTGGCAGTACTGGGCGCTTTGGGGCTGTTTGGAGCATTTGTGGTCTACAGTTTGTTTCAGGTGTCGGTGCGCAAACGGATGTCCCAGTACAGTGTGATGCAGACGCTGGGAATGGGAGGGAACGTTACATTCGCAGTTTTGCTGACAGAACTTGGCATGATCTTTCTGGCCGCTTATCCGGTAGGGTGTGTGCTGGGAAATCTGGCAGCCTGGGGGATCTATCAGAAGATCGGCAGTATTTTTGTTCCATCCGGGGAATCCCTGCACGGCAATAGCTATGCGGCGGCAGATGCAGCCAGAGAAGCGGCACAGGCAGGAATCCCGTCAGCGGGACAATTTCAGATTGCAGGTGAGGTGATCTTACTGGGAGGTATATTCTTATTTGTACTCCTTATATGTGTCAGCGGTTTGCTGGTACAAAGCATGAAGAAGCAGACGTTGCGGGAAATGATGATCACAGAAGATAAGAGCCGAAAGAAAAAGCGGACCATCTACAGCCTGAAACACAAAGATCTGACCGGTGTATTGACCAGTAAATTTATGTTTTCCAGAAAAAAGACCTTTGTCGGAATTGTGTTGTCTCTTTCCGTGGGAAGTGTTCTGTTTCTGGGGACAGCCTATCTGACAGAGAATGCAAAGATCAACAATGAACTGACCTTTAAAGCGGATGACGGGCTTGGTTCGGATATTCAGGTATATGAGGATTCCAATGACCTCTCTGAGACGATCCCGGAGAAACAGGCCAGGCAGATGAACAAGGTGGAAGGTCTGCAGTTGGTTCAGCCGGTTCGTTATATGCCGGGAGAAGTGGAACTTTCCAACGAAGAATTTCACTGGCCCGAATTTTATCTGGCGGGGGAAAAAGCGCAGGGAAACGTGCTGGATGCAAATGAGCGGATGGCAGAGAACTACAATGGAAGACTGGTGCGGGAATCCAAGGATATGTATCGGCTGAAAGTCAATGTGTATGGGTATGAAGAAGAGATGCTGGAAGAACTGCAGGATTATCTGCTGAAAGGAACCATTGACCCTCAAAAAATGCAGGCGGAAGATTCCGTGATTCTGGCGACTTTGATGGATGGTCAGGGGAATTATGACGGGATTGAATTATCTCCCGGGGATCCTCTTACGGTGAGGACACCGAAGGATTCCAAAGGGCCGGCAGAATTGCTGCGGTTTCAGGCGGCAGAGGATCAGTATCAGGATACAAAGCTGAACGTGCAGGCAGTAGTCAGTCGACCACTGGCAAGAGTAGAGCAGTTTTATGAAGAAGGCGCCGGAAACGGTGTCAGCTTGATTATGACGAATGAACAGATGGAGAAATATTTTGGCGTTCAGGATTACCGGACGATCAGTCTGTCTCTGGAAGAAGGGGCAGATGCCGGGGATGTGACAGAAGCAATCCAAAGGATTGTCTCCGGGGTGCCTGGCTGTATCGTGAAAGATTACACCAGACAGATTGAAGTGCAGAATTTCTATCTGAAGCAGAAAATGATGTTCTTTTACGGGATTGCTCTGGTGCTGCTGGTGATCAGCCTGCTGCATATTATGAACAGTATGCAGTATCTGGTAGCGGCAAGAAAACATGAATTTGGGATTTTGCGAGCCATGGGGATCACCGATTCCGGGTTTCGGAAAATGTTGTGTAAGGAAGGAATCCGATATGGACTCTATGCCAGCGCAGCAATGGTTGTCCTGGATGTGATCGTGCAGAAAATCTTGTATTATTTTATGACCCATGTATTTTTGTATTTACATCCCAAAAGTGAGATCCAACTGTTTCCGATATTACTCATGACAGCGATTAATCTTATCATCTGTGTGACAGCAGTGCTGCTTTCCGGACAGTCTGTGTTAAAAGAAGAAGTAGTGGATGTAATACGGGAATAAAAATTCCAAAATGGGAAACTTTTTTGTGAATATAAGAAAAATTTTCTGATTTGGGAATAAAAATTGAAAAACAGAGCATTTTATATTATAATGAAGATATTAAAATGTGAGGTGATCTGTATGGTTCAGAGATATGAATATTTACAGCAGTTAAAAGAATGGAAAGAGGAACACGTGATCAAAGTTGTAACAGGAATACGACGTTGTGGAAAATCGACGCTTCTTTTGCAGTATCAACAGTATCTAAAAGAGTGTGGAGTACAGGAACAGCAGATAATTTCTATCAATTTTGAAGAGCTTGAATATGAAGAACTGCAGGATTATAAAAAGTTATATACGTATTTAAAAGAAAGATTATGTGAAAACAAAATGACATATATCTTTTTGGATGAAATACAAAAAGTTCCTTCTTTTGAAAAGGTAGTGGACAGTTTATATGTGAAAAAAAATACGGATATTTATATTACAGGGTCAAATGCATATATGCTGTCAGGAGATCTTGCAACGCTGCTGACCGGACGTTATGTGGAGATTTCGATACTTCCGCTTTCTTTTCGGGAATACTGTGAAGAGAGTGGAGAAGATGTGGAGCAGGCGTTTCCGGAGTATCTGAAAAATGGAGGAATGCCATATGTAGCGGTGATGGAACGGACAACAGAAAAAGTAGAAACATATCTGGAGGGCATCTATAATACCGTGATCGTAAAAGACATTGAAGACCGGCAGGCGAGACGAGAGCAGGAGCATTCAAAGCGTAAGGTTACGGATATTGTTTTGCTTAAGACCATCGCACGATTTCTGGCAAGCACAATAGGAAGTCCTGTATCTGCCAAAAGTGTCACAAATTATCTGACGTCAAGCGGAAGAAAAGTGTCACAAAATACAGTGAATGATTATATGGAAGTGTTAGCAGAATCTTTTGTATTTTATCCGGTGGAACGATTTGATATTGCAGGAAAACAACTTCTGAAAGTAAATCGAAAATGGTATATTGTAGATTTGGGGATTCGAAATCATATTTTACCAAAGAAGAACTATGATCTTGGATTTTCGATTGAAAATATTGTTTATTTTGAATTGCTGAGAAGAGGATATCGTGTGAATATCGGGAAATATGGAGATACAGAGGTTGACTTTGTGGCAAGGAAACAGGACATTCTGACTTATTATCAGGTAACAGCAGATATGACGGCGGAAACGACGTTTGAACGTGAAATGCGCCCGCTTCAGGAAATACGGGATAATTATGAAAAGATTGTATTGACCTTGGACCGTTATACGCTGGGAAATTATGAGGGGATACAGGTAAAGAATGTAATCGACTGGCTGGCTGAAGGATAAAGGCAGCCAGAAAGAGAAGAAAAGCAGGCAGGGAATGTCTGCTTTACTTTTTTGGAAGATTTTGTTACTCTATAGAAACAGGAGTCTGTAGTTTTCGTAAAATCAGTGGATTCAAAAACAGAGGTGACGGATATGGAAAATAAAAAAATCAGTGCAGCATTATTGGGGTTTGGGACAGTTGGGAGCGGTGTATACAAACTGCTTCAGAGACGTGCAGGGACAATGGCACATATAGCAGGAGCTGAATTGTGTATTGAAAAGATCCTGGTGCACAATTTGAATAAAAAAAGAGAAGGGGTAGAGGAAACCCTGCTCACAACAGACTGGAACTCGATCATTACAGATCCGAAGATCCGGATTGTGATTGAAGTGATGGGTGGGATCGAACCTGCAAAAACCATGATCGAAGAAGCGCTGAAAGCCGGAAAACATGTGGTGACAGCCAATAAAGATCTCATGGCAGAGCATGGAGGAGAACTGTTAGACCTGGCAGCGGCGCATGGATGTGATCTGCTTTTTGAGGCATCTGTGGCAGGGGCAATCCCCATTATTCGTCCACTCAAACAATGTCTTGCAGGAAATGAGATCTCAGAAGTCATGGGAATCGTCAATGGGACAACAAACTATATTCTGACCAAGATGTTTGAAGAGAATATGAGCTTTCAGGAGGCCCTTGCAAAAGCAACAGAACTGGGATATGCGGAGGCAGATCCGACTGCAGATGTAGAAGGACTGGATGCAGGAAGAAAAGCAGCCATTTTGTCTTCCATTGCGTTTCATTCCCGGGTACAGTTCAAAGACGTCTATACAGAAGGAATTACAAAGATCACAGCAGAAGACATTGCATATGCCAAAGAGTTTGACTGTGTGATCAAATTACTTTCCGTGGCACATCACACGGACAGCGGGATCGAAGTCGGAGTCTATCCGATGCTGCTTGGAAAAGAACATCCACTGGCTTCCGTTCGGGATTCATTCAATGCAGTGTTTGTACATGGAGATGCAGTGGATGACGCCATGTTTTATGGAAGAGGGGCAGGGGAGATGCCGACGGCAAGCGCAGTGGTCGGAGACGTGATCGATGTTGCGAGAAATCTGCAGTTCGGATGCAATGGAAGGATCAGCTGTACGTGTTATCGGAATCTTCCGGTGAAGCCATTTGATGAGGTAAAACATAAATTTTTCCTCAGAATGCAGGTGAAGAACGAACCCGGAGTACTGGCAAAAGTAGCCAGTGTATTTGGAAACCACAAAGTCAGCATTCGAAGAGTGGTACAAAAATACGTACAGGAGACAACTGCAGAATTAGTCATCAGTACAGAGAAAGTAAAAGAGTACCATATCCAGGATGCGTTAAAAGAATTGCAGAATACAGACAGTATTTTTGAGATCAGCAGCATGATCAGAGAATATTAGGAGGTGTCAAAAGAGTGAGTTACGCAGATAAAGTATTTATAGAGATGTGCAGAGATATCATTGACAACGGGACAAGCACAGAAGGAGAAAAAGTGCGTCCGGTCTGGGAGGACGGAACTCCGGCCTATACCATCAAAAGGTTTGGTGTGGTGAACCGCTATGATCTTTCCAAAGAGTTTCCGGCGCTGACACTGAGAAGAACAGGGATCAAGAGCTGTGTGGACGAGATGCTTTGGATCTGGCAGAAAAAATCCAACAACATCCATGAACTGAACAGCCATATCTGGGATAGTTGGGCAGATGAGGACGGTTCTATCGGGAAAGCGTATGGATATCAGATGCAGGTCAAGCATCAGTATAAAGAGGGAATGATGGATCAGGTGGACCGGGTGATCTATGATCTGAAAAATAATCCGTACAGCCGGCGTATCATGACCAATATTTATGTCCATCAGGATCTTCATGAGATGAACCTGTATCCATGTGCATACAGCATGACGTTTAATGTGACCAAAGAAAAAGACAGCGATAAGCTGACACTGAACGGTATCTTAAATCAGCGCTCCCAGGATGTGCTGGCAGCGAACAACTGGAATGTGTGTCAGTATGCAGTTCTGCTCCATATGCTGGCACAGGTCTGTGATATGAAAGTGGGAGAGTTTGTCCATGTGATCGCAGATGCCCATATTTATGACCGCCATGTGCCGATGATCGAAGAGTTAATAAAAAGAGAGCCGCTTCCGGCTCCGAAGTTCTGGCTGAATCCGGAGATCAAAGATTTTTATGAGTTTACGCCGGATGATGTCAGGCTGGATGGATATGAGACCCATCCGCAGATAAAAAACATTCCAATTGCAGTATAGAAAAGGAGAAAGACAATGAACGCAATCGTAGCAGCAGACAAAAACTGGGCAATCGGTTATAAAAATAAATTGCTGGTCAGCATTCCGGCGGATATGAAGTTTTTCCGCCAGATGACAAGCGGGAAAGTTGTGGTAATGGGGAGAAAGACGCTGGAAAGCTTTCCAAACGGTCTTCCCCTGAAAAACAGAACAAATATTGTACTGACAGGAAATCCAAATTATCAGGTCAAAGATGCCGTGATCGTGCATACACCAGAGGAGTTGCTGGAAGAACTGAAACAATATGACGAGGAAGAGATCTTTGTGATCGGGGGAGAGAGCATTTACCGGATGCTGCTTCCTTACTGTCAGAAAGTGTATGTGACCAAGATCGATCACGCTTATCAGGCAGACACCCATTTCCCAAATCTGGATCAAATGGAAGAATGGAAGATGACAGAGGTCAGTGAGGAACATACCTGCTTTGATCTGGAGTATGTCTTCACCACCTATGAGCGTCAATCGTGAAAGCAGGCGGTATGATGAAATCTTTCAGAGCATACAGGGGAAAAGCGGCGCTCTTGCTGCTGACAGCAGTTGTCCTGATGATCGGTGTGTCCGGATGCCGGCATGTGAGTGAAGAATCCGAAAATAGAGAAGATACACTGCGTGTTGTGACGACCATTTTTCCACAGTATGATTTTGTCCGTCAGATCGCCGGGAAACATGCAGAAGTTTCCATGCTGTTAAAGCCAGGAGAAGAGACCCATTCCTATGAGCCCACGCCGCAGGATATTTTGAAGATCCAGAACTGCGATCTGTTTATTTATGTAGGCGGAGAGAATGACGAGTGGGTGGAAGACATTCTGGAATCCATTGACACGGAAAAGATCCGGCAGCTTCGGCTGATCGACTGCGTGGAAACCGTCAATGAAGAACATGTAGAAGGCATGAAAGAGGAGCGAGGCCATGAGCATGGAGAAGAGGAAGCAGATCAGGAGTCAGATCACGGATCCCATGAGACCATGACACCGGATGAGCACGTATGGACGTCTCCTAAAAATGCTATTTCCATCGTGGAAAGGATCACAGAAGAACTTGCCGGACTGGATCCGGAGCATCAGGCAGAGTATGAAGAAAACAAAGAAGCATATGAAAAACAACTGGAAGCGCTGGATGATGCATTCCGTGAGGTGGTACAATCTGCCAAAAGAGAGGTTCTTCTTTTTGGAGACCGGTTTCCCTTCCGTTATTTTGCAGATGCCTATGACCTGGATTACTATGCGGCATTTCCCGGCTGTGCATCGGATACAGAACCAAGCGCAGCAACCATGGCATTTCTGATCAACAAGGTGAAAGAAGAGCAGATTCCGGTGGTTCTGAAGATGGAATTGAGCAATGAAAATATTGCCAATGCCATTGCAGAGACGACCCATGCAGAAGTGCGGACATTTTACAGCTGTCATAATCTGACAGTCAGGGAATTTGCCGAAGGAGAGACTTATCTGAGCATGATGAAAAAGAATGTAGAGACATTGAAGGAGGCTTTGAACTAAATGGCATTGATACAATGTGACGGGATTTCAATCGCATACGAAGGGCAGACTGTGGTAAAAGATCTGTCCTTTCAGATCGAGCAGGGAGATTATCTGTGTATCGTAGGAGAGAACGGTTCCGGGAAGAGCACGCTGGTAAAAAGCCTTCTTGGTTTGAAGCAGCCCTTTCAGGGACAGATTCTGCTGGGAGATGGACTGAAACAAAACGAGATCGGATATCTTCCCCAGCAGACTGTGGTACAGAGAGATTTTCCGGCCAGCGTATACGAAGTGGTGCTTTCCGGAAGGCTCAACAGCCGCGGCTGGAAGCCGTTTTACAGTGCGGTGGATAAACAGGCAGCCAGAGAGAATATGGAACTTTTGGGGATTCGCACGATGGAGCATCAGTGTTTCCGGGATCTGTCCGGGGGACAGAAACAAAGAGTGCTGCTGGCACGAGCACTTTGTGCCACGAAAAAGCTGCTTCTTCTGGATGAACCGGTAACAGGACTGGATCCTTTGGTAACTACAGAATTTTATCAGCTGATCGAACGGATCAACAAAGAATCTGAAATTGCAGTGGTCATGGTGTCCCATGATATTGAAAGCGCCCTGCAGTATGCAAGCCATATCCTGCACTTACAGGAGAGTGCCAGATTCTGGGGGACTACAGAAGCATATCGAAACAGCGAGGCAGGAAGGAAATTTCTGGGAGGTGAGATGGATGTTTGATACGGTAGCAGAAATGCTGTCTTATCCGTTTATGGTGCGAGCTTTTCTGGTAGGTTCTCTGGTCGCGTTATGTTCGGCACTTCTGGGTGTGAGTCTGGTGCTGAAACGATATTCCATGATCGGAGACGGGCTTTCCCATGTAGGATTTGGCGCCATGGCAGTGGCGGCAGCGCTGAATGCGGCTCCACTGGCAGTAGCCATTCCTGTGGTGGTCGTGGCGGCGGTGCTGCTGCTTCGCATCAGCGGCAGCAGCAAGATCAAAGGAGATGCGGCGATCGCGCTGATCTCCACGGGCGCTTTGGCGATCGGGATCATGGTGATCTCTATGACTACAGGAATGAATACCGACGTGTATAATTACATGTTTGGGAGCATTCTTGCCATGAGCGGGACCGATGTACAATTAAGTATGGTGTTATCACTGGCAGTGCTGGTATTATATTTATTTTTTTACAATAAGATTTTTGCCATTACGTTTGATGAGACGTTCGCACTGGCGACCGGAGTCAGATCCAATCTGTACAATACGCTGATCGCAGTCCTGACAGCAGTTACAATCGTGTTGGGCATGCGGATGATGGGAGCGCTTTTGATTTCCAGTCTGGTGATCTTTCCGGCATTGACTTCTATGCGGGTGTTCAAAAATTTTAAGGGCGTGATCTTAAATTCTGCGATCGTATCCGTTGTATGTCTGATCCTGGGAGTGACGATCTCTTATGTGTACGCAACACCGGCAGGAGCCAGTGTTGTGATAGTCAATATGGCGGCTCTGGCACTTTACAGTGGGATTGGTGCAGTGAAAAATGGGAGAAAACGATAAGAGGATATAGAGAAGCAAAATGATGTTAAAAAACATCAAGAAAAGGGAATTGACAAAGATAAAAATACACCGTATAATGAGAACAAATTTCAGCAGCGAAAGCCTCTGAAATTCGTAGTATGAGGAATTTATTCGCCCTGAGCTTTTGAGAGCTTGGGGCGTTTTGCATAAGGAGGGTGTTAGAATTGAGGCAGATTTCAGGAAACAAATTGCTGGTAAAAGCGTTAAAAGAAGAGGGAGTGGAAGTATTGTTCGGATATCCGGGTGCATGTACCATTGATATCAGTGATGAGCTCTATAAGCAAAGTGAGATCGATGTGATCCTGCCAAGGCACGAACAGGCTTTGGTGCATGAGGCAGATGCGTATGCGAGGACAACAGGAAAAGTGGGGGTCTGTCTGGTGACCAGCGGCCCGGGCGCTACCAACCTGGTGACAGGGCTTGCCACTGCCAATTATGACAGTGTTCCTCTTGTCTGCTTTACCGGACAGGTGGCAAGGCATCTGATCGGAAACGATGCATTTCAGGAAGTGGATATTGTAGGGATCACGCGAAGCATTACCAAATATGGGGTGACTGTGACGAAAAGAGAAGATCTGGGACGGATCATCAAAGAGGCATTTTACATTGCAAGAACTGGGAGACCGGGTCCGGTCCTGATTGATCTGCCCAAAGATGTGATGGCAGAACTGGGAAGCGCCGAGTATCCCAAGGAAGTGAACATCCGGGGATATAAACCGAACACCAGCGTGCATATCGGACAGCTTAAAAGAGCGTTGAAGATGCTCCATAAGGCAAAGCGTCCGTTGTTTTTAGCAGGGGGAGGGGTCAATATCGCACGAGCCAACGCCTTGTTTACCGAAGTGGCGGAAAAGACACAGGTACCTGTTGTGACAACGATCATGGGAAGAGGCGCGATCCCGACCAATCATCCGCTGTTTATTGGAAACCTGGGAATGCATGGCGCATATGCGGCCAATATGGCAGTCAGCGGATGCGACCTTTTGTTTTCCATCGGAACCCGATTCAATGACCGTATTACCGGAAAACTGCATGAATTTGCACCCCATGCGCAGATTGTACACATTGATATCGATACGGCGTCCATTTCCAGAAACATCCATGTAGATATCCCGATCGTGGCAGACGCCAAAGAAGCATTGGGAAAGATGACGGAATATGTAGAGTCTTGTGAGACCCCAAAATGGCTGGCGCAGATCGCGGCATGGAAAGAAGAGCATCCGCTTCGGATGAAACGCCATGCCCTGATGAGTCCGCTTGATATTATCGAAGAGATGAACCGCCAGTTTGACGATGCCATTCTGGTAACCGATGTAGGACAGCATATGATGCTGGTATCCCAGTATGCGGAAATCACAGAGAAAAAGCAGCTCATCATGTCAGGAGGCCTTGGTACTATGGGATATGGATTTCCGGCAGCCATCGGCGCCCAGATTGGGAATCCGGAGAAACGGGTGATCGTAGTATCAGGAGACGGAGGCATGCAGATGAATATCCAGGAGTTTGCAACTGCGGTACTGGAGGAGACACCGGTAATCGCCTGTGTATTTAACAATACCTATCTCGGAATGGTGCGCCAGTGGCAGAAGCTGTTTTATGGAAAGCGCTATGGAATGACCAACCTGCGCGCAGGAGCGCTCTCCAGACGCACCCAGGGAGAAGAATTTCCGGAGTATACGCCGGATTTCGTAAAGCTGGCAGAGAGTTATGGAGCGAAAGGGATCCGCGTGACAAAGACAGAAGAGATTAAAACAGCCTTTGAAGAGGCAAAACAGAATACCAAAACTCCGACCTTGATCGAATTTATCATTGATCCGGAGGAAATGGTATATCCGATGATCAAACCGGGCGGAACACTGGAAGATATGATCATGGATTGTTAGGAGGGCACAGGTATGGTAGACAAAAGTATGAAGAAAAGATGGATTTCTCTCTATGTAGAAAATCAGGTGGGAGTTCTCTCCAAGATTTCCGGGCTGTTTTCGGGAAAGTCCTATAATCTGGACAGTCTGACCGTAGGAACCACAGAAGATCCTACGGTATCCAGAATGACTATCGCAACCGTCAGTGATGACGAGACCTTTGAGCAGATTAAAAAACAGCTCAATCGGATGATCGAAGTGATCAAGGTGATTGATTTTACGGATATTTTTGTGCGGATGAAAGAAATCCTGTACATTAAGGTGAGAAAATGTACGCTGGATCAGAAAATTGAATTGTTTCAGATTGCCGAAACATTCAAAGGCAAAGTGATCGACTGCGGCAAAGACAGTCTGCTTTTGGAGTTTGTACAGACGGCAACCAAGAATGACGCTGTGGTGAAACTGATGAAAGAAGAGTTTAAAAGTATTGAGGTTGTGCGAGGAGGAAGTGTGGGGATTGAGTCCATCAGTATGATGGAACGATAAAAAACAGAGCACACTCTTGATTTTTAAAAGCGAGCGTATTATAATTGCAACAAACAAGTTGTAAATATGTTCGACCGAGGAATGGAGGAGTTTTTGATGGAAAAGAAAGAGATTGACTGGGAGAATCTTGGATTCGGTTATGTGCAGACTGACCAGAGATATGTAGCCAATTATAAAGACGGAAAATGGGAGAAAGGCGGCCTGACAGAAGATGCCAACGTGGTGATCAATGAATGCGCAGGTGTTCTGCAGTATGCTCAGACGGTATTTGAAGGTATGAAAGCCTACACCACAGAAGATGGAAAGATCGTAGTCTTTCGCCCGGATTTAAACGCGGCCCGCATGGCAGCTTCTGCGAGACGATTAGAGATGCCGGTATTTCCGGAGGAACGCTTTTTGGAGGCCATCCGGGAGGTGGTAAAAGCCAATGCAGCCTATGTGCCGCCTTATGGTTCCGGAGCGACTTTATATATCCGGCCATATATGTTTGGAAGCAACCCGGTGATCGGAGTGAAACCTGCAGATGAGTATCAGTTCCGTGTGTTTGTGACACCGGTGGGACCGTATTTCAAAGGTGGAGTCAAACCATTGACGTTATGTGTTTCTGATTTCGACCGGGCGGCGCCTCATGGAACCGGCCACATTAAAGCCGGTCTGAATTATGCCATGAGCCTGCATGCTATCATGACTGCCCATGCCAACGGATACGATGAGAACATGTATCTGGATTCAGCCACAAGGACCAAGGTGGAGGAAACCGGCGGAGCGAACTTCATTTTTGTGACAAAGGACAATAAAATCGTGACGCCACATTCTGATACGATCCTGCCATCCATCACAAGACGTTCTCTGTTGTATGTGGCAGAACATTACCTTGGACTGGAAGTGGAAGAGCGGGATGTCTATCTGGAGGAAGTGAAAGAGTTTGCAGAGTGCGGACTTTGTGGAACAGCAGCAGTGATCTCTCCAGTCGGAAAGATCGTGGATCATGGACAGGAGATTTGTTTCCCGAGTGGAATGGAAAAGATGGGACCGACCATTCAGAAATTATATGATACCCTGACGGGAATCCAGATGGGGCATATTGAGGCGCCAGAAGGATGGATCCAGGTGATCGAGTAAGAAAAACAGAAAAACGTACATCCCAGGAGGCGTTCGTCCTCTCGGGATGTACGTTTTTTATGCTCTTAAATAGTGTGCATAGATTCCGTTTTTGGCGATCAGTTCTTCGTGAGTTCCCCGCTCCGCAATTCCATTGTCTGCAATGACCAAAATCTCATCCGCTCCCTGAATGGTAGACAGTCGATGGGCGATGGTAATGGTCGTGCGGTCTTTTGCCAGAATTTCCAGACTTTGCTGGATCCAGCGTTCGCTTTCATTATCCAGTGCGCTGGTGGCTTCATCCAGGATCAGGATCGGAGGATTCTTCAGGAAGACGCGGGCAATGGAGATCCGCTGCTTCTGTCCTCCGGAAAGGCGGGTTCCCCGTTCTCCCACAAAAGTGTCGTATCCATCCGGGAGACTTTCGATGAAGTCATGGATATTGGCTTTTTTCGCGGCATCGATGATCTCTTCCATGGAAGCGCCCGGTTTTCCGTAAGCAATATTTTCTTTGATGGTGCCGCAGAATAAATACACATCCTGCTGTACGATCCCGATCTGATTCCGAAGGCTGTCCAGCGTCAGATCACGGATATCTTTTCCGTCGATGGTAATCCGTCCGCCGGTGACATCATAAAATCTCGGCAGAAGGGAACAGATCGTTGTTTTTCCGCTTCCGGATGGTCCGGCAAGTGCGATCGATCTTCCGGCCGGGATCTGGAAAGAAATATGGGACAGCACCGGGGTGTCATCATCACTGTAGTGGAAGGAGACATCCTCGAAAGAAACCAGTCCGCGAACGTTTTTTAACGGTTTTGCATCTGGAGAGTCCTGGATTTCAGGATCTGTTTCCATCACGGCAAGGAATCGTTTGAAGCCGGAGAAGCCTTTCTGGATCATCTCGGTCAGCTCGACTAAAATCTGGATGGGACTGATGAAAATCCCGATATACAGTGCATACATGGCAAGGTCCACTGCCTGCATCTCTCCTTTGGCGATCAGATATCCGCCAAAGACCAGGGTGACAAGGTACATCATGCCTTGGAAGAACAGGTTGTATCCCATAAAACCGCCCATGCACTGATAATTGGCATCTTTGGACAGCAGGAAGTTGTGATTGTTTTTGCGGAACTTTTCTCGTTCAATCTCTTCATTGGCAAAAGACTGTACCACACGGATGCCGGCAAGAGTATCCTGAAGGCGGGAATTGACGTCTCCGATCTTTTTTCTGTTTTCCATAAAAGTAGACTGCATGCGCCGATTCTGACTCATGGAGAATGCGAACATACAAAATACCAGAACTAAAAGCGGAATCGCCAGTTTCCAGTTGATCAGAAACAGAAATACAAAAGAACCAATGATCTTGATCACGGAGATAAACAGGTTCTCCGGGCCATGGTGTGCAAATTCTGCAATGTCAAACAGGTCGGACACCAGTTTGCTCATCATCTGTCCGGAATTGTTCTGATCGTAATAAGAAAAGGAAAGCTTTTCATAATGATCAAAGAGCTGCTGGCGCATATCCCGTTCCATATAGGCTCCCATCATATGCCCCTGATAGCTGACATAATATTTGCAGAGACTCTGGATCAGATACATGATCAGAAGTGCGGCTGCGATGGGAAGCAGCACCTGTAAGATCACAGAACTGCTTTTGGTAAATAGTGTATTGGTACAGGTACGCAGGATCTGGGGATAGGCCAGATCGATCAGACTGATGATGGTGGCACAGATCAGATCCAGAAAGAATACGGTCTTATAAGGACCGTAATAATGGATGAACTTTTTCAGTGTGTGCATAAATAACCCCTCTTTCTTCGAATGTGAGAACAGATGTTTTGTTATCTGAACAAATCCATACTACCATAATCAAAAAAAACAGACAAGCAAAACAGAGCAAAAAGAGATTGACAGAAGAAAAAAGATGTGATATGCTGTCAAAGCTAAAAAAATAGGTCATGTACAAAGCCATGTGGTTTCTCCGTTTCAGAATAAATGGAGGCGCATGGCTTTTTTTTGAGAACAGGAGGTTATGATGCAGGAACAGAGCAATAAAATGGGAACCAGGGAAATTTTTCCATTGCTGATGAGTATGTCGCTTCCCATGGTATTATCGATGTTGGTACAGTCACTTTACAACATCATAGACAGTATTTACGTATCCAGACTGGGGACCGGCGCATTGACAGCCGTATCCCTTGCGTATCCGCTGCAGAATATCGTGGTTTCGGTGGCAGTGGGAATCGGCGTGGGAATTGGTTCCGTCTTGTCGATCAGCCTGGGACAGAGAAATCAGGAGCGGGCAAACGAGGCGGCGACCATGGGGATGGCGCTGACTGTGGTGCATTGCATTTTATTTATTATTGGCGGTCTTCTCATTACAAAACCGTTTATCGGATTATTTACGGATGATGCAGTTATTTTTGAACAGGCGTGTGATTACACCTATATCGTATTATGTGTTTCGTTTGGATCGCTGATGCAGATTGCGATGGAGAAGATTTATCAGGGGATCGGAGCGATGAAGACCACCATGATCCTGCTGGGAGTGGGGGCGATCATCAATATCATTCTAGATCCCATCCTGATCTTTGGACTGCTTGGATTTCCGGCAATGGGAGTCAAGGGCGCTGCCATTGCAACGGTGATCGGACAGATCAGTGCCTTTTTGTTATATATTGTGGTCTATCTGAAGAAAAATCCGGGTGTGACGATCCATCCCAGATATCTGCATATGGACTGGAAGCTGATCCGACAGATTTATTCGGTCGGGATTCCTTCTTCTTTGATGATGACCATGCCATCCATTCTGGTTGGAGGGCTCAATGGGATTCTGGCAGCATTTTCGGATACGTATGTGGCAGTGCTTGGAATCTACTTTAAGCTGCAGACTTTCATTTACATGCCTGCCAACGGGATCGTGCAGGGAATGCGGCCCATCATTGGGTATAATTATGGAGCCGGTGAAAAGAAACGGGTGCAGGATACGATCCGCTACAGTTTATTGTCCGCAGCAGTACTGATGCTGATCGGAACCATTGTCTCACTGGTCATTCCGGAAGCAATCCTGGGAATGTTCCAGGCAGATGAAGAATTGCTGCGTACCGGTACAGAAGCGCTCAGACTGATCTCCCTTGGATTTTTGGTGTCATCTTTTGGAGTGATTTTCTCCGGTGTATTTGAAGCCCTGGGACGGGGTGTGGATTCCCTTGTGATTTCTTTGCTGCGGCAGTTGGTGATTATTTTGCCGCTGGGATATGTACTGTCCCGTACCATGGGGCCAGCAGGGATCTGGATTAGCTTTCCGATCGCAGAACTGATCGCGGCAGTTGCTTCGTGTTTTCTTCTGAAGCGAATGGAAGGGGGAAGGTATTTTCCTTTTGGGAAACAGAACAGATAAAATAAACAGCCTCTGGATTTTTGTTGTTAAAAATCCAGAGGTTTTTTTTGAAATTTAATTGTTTTTGCAATAGCACAAAGCAGCAGATTTATGTTAAAATAAAGTATTATAGACGTAGTGTTTATTAAAGGAGGCTGAATATGAAGCGCGCATTTCAAATTTTTAAAAGAGACATGAGAAGACTGGCACGCAATCCCGTTGCCATGATCGTTGTGGCAGGCGTCTGTCTTCTCCCGTCTCTGTACGCATGGTTTAATATTGCTGCGAATATGGATCCTTATGGGAATACAGGATCCGTTCAGATCGCAGTGGCAAATCTGGATCAGGGAACAGACAATGAGCTGACCGGGGCTCTCAATGCCGGGGAGGAAGTGGTCAGGCAGTTAAAGGAGAATCACGATTTGGGGTGGAAATTTGTCGGAGAAGAGAAGGCAGTTGATGGTGTGAAATCTGGAAAATACTATGCAGCCATTGTGATCCCGGAAGATTTCAGTGAATCTTTGACAAGTGTCCTGACCGGAACGATCGAGCAGCCAAAGTTTATCTACTATTTAAATGAGAAGAAAAATGCGATTGCACCGAAGATTACAGACAGTGGAGCTACAGCCGTCCAAAGTCAGGTCAATGAAGCCTTTGTAGCTGCGGCATCGGAAGCAGTTTCAGAGATTTTTCAGACATCTGCAGCAGATGCTGCCGGAAATCTGGATGCCCTGCAGTCCAGTGTTGTTTCGGATATCCAGAAAGTATCAGATAATATCAAGAGCTATCAGCAGGTTCTGACAGAGTTTCAGACAACTTTTCAGGATAGTGATGCCAGGATCCGGGATGTACAGACTGTCATGGATCAGGTGAAAAATGCAGCCTCAAGTGGTGCGGCGGCACTGGATGCGGGGACAGCAGCCTTACAGTCAGGAAGAGGAAGTGTATCGGATCTTTCTTCGGCAATTTCAGGAACTTTGACAGAGGGAGAAAATCTGTTATCGGATATTGCAACTTCTGCAGGGACAGATCTGGGGAATCTGAATGAGAAGATTCAGTCCGTAAGTGGTAAAGTAGACAGCGCCATGGAGTCTATCCAGAGTGTGATCCGGCTTAACGAGAAGATTATTGAACTGCTGGCACAGTTGGATGGAAAGATTCCGGGAAATCCGGCGGCAGATCTGATCGCCCAGCTGCAGGCAGAAAATCAGCGCCATCAAGAACTTTTGAACAGTCTGCAGGCAGGAAATGCAGGAATTGGAAATACGTCCCAGACCGTGACCGATACGGCTCAGAAGATCGGAAGTCTGGTGCGTGAAAATCAGCAGCAGCTTCGGGGAATCAAGCAGGGGTTTGAACAAAACGTGCTTCCGGGACTGAATGCTTCGCTGGATTCTTTTGGCACACTTTCTGGAAAACTCTCCGGTGTCTTAAGCGGAGTGGATCCACTGGCAGAGCAGACAAAAGGGATTTTGGAGAATCTCAATACCAGCTTAAATGATTCCAAGGCAGCGTTGGAGAGTACCGGAAATTCGCTGCAGAAGGTACAGGAAAAACTGGATTCGGTTGCGGCAGATCTGAATGCCCTCAGAAATTCCCAGTCTTATCAGGAATTTTTAAATATGACCGGACTGGATTCCGAAGAGGTCTCTGATTTTATGTCTTCTCCGGTGAAACTGAAAACCGAATCGTTGTACCCGGTAAAGAATTACGGAAGTGCTATGACTCCGTTTTATACCAATCTCGCAATTTGGGTAGGCGGAATCGTACTGATCGCAATTTTTAAACTGGAAGCGGACAAGGATCAGATCGTACCAAAGTTTACCGCTGTGCAGTCTTATTTTGGAAGATGGCTGCTGTATGTTGTGATGGGGCTGATCCAGGCGCTGATCATCTGTGTGGGAGATCTGCTGCTGTTAGGCGTGCAGTGTAAGGCGCCGCTGGCATTTATAGTTGCAGGATTGTTTACATCCTTTGTTTATGTCAATATTATTTATGCACTTTCCATCTCGTTCAAGCACATCGGAAAGGCCCTCAGTGTGATTCTGGTGATCGTGCAGATTCCGGGATCAGCAGGGACATATCCCATCGAGATGACACCTACATTTTTCCAGAAACTGCATCCGCTTTTGCCGTTTACATATGGGATCAATGCCATGCGTGAGGCGGTGGCCGGAATTTATGGATCCCATTACGCAGAGAATCTGCTGTGCCTGGCAGTGTATGTTCCGATCGCACTTTTGATCGGTCTGGTTGTGCGGCCATGGCTGTTGAATCTGAATCATATGTTTGATCAAAAGCTGCGGGAGACGGAGCTGATGATCTGCGAAGAAGAGGGAATGACCAAAGAGCGGTACCGTATGAGAGCGGTAGTCAGTGTGCTGGCAGATAAGAAGGCTTTCCGGGAAGAGATGTATCAGAAAGCCGAGCGGTTTGAAAAAAATTATAAAAAGCGGATACGAAGAGGCTTTCTGGCGATTTTGATCATTCCGCTGATCTTTTTGATCTTGATGTTCAGTATCAGTTCCAAGATGGTATTTTTGGTATTGTGGATCACCTCGATCATTGTGATCGCAGCGTATCTGATCTGTGTGGAATATCTCCATGAAAGTCTGAAACGAAGTCTGAAGATGAGCCGGATGTCTCAGGAGGAACTGTTAGAAACTCTGAGAAAGCGCAAAGAACAAGAGGAGGAAGAAGAGGCATGAAGAAGATAATACGCGTCTTTTTATATGATATTTCGCATATTAAGAAAAATGTGATTGCCATGATCGTAGCGCTTGGACTGTGCGTGGTGCCGTCTCTTTATGCGTGGTTTAATATTGCCGCAAGCTGGGATCCTTATTCGAATACAAAAGGACTGAAAGTAGCGGTTGCAAATACGGATGAAGGATATGAGGGGGAAGTGCTGCCGCTGACGGTCAACATCGGAGATACGGTGATTTCCAGTCTGCGGGAAAATGATCAGTTAAACTGGACCTTTACTGGAAAAAAAGAAGCAGTGGAAGGGGTCAGATCCGGAAAATATTATGCGGCGATCGTGATCCCGGAACATTTCAGTCAGGATATGATGAGTTTGTTTTCGGAAGATGTGACACATTCGGATATTCTGTATTACCTCAATGAAAAAGAAAATGCCATTGCGCCGAAGGTAACAGACAAAGGAGCCAGCGCAGTACAAAAACAGATCGATGAGGTGTTTGTAAAGACGGCAGCGCAGGCAGGACTGGATCTTCTGGATATGATTTCAGAGGTGACAGACAGGGAAGGAACCCAGACAGCAGCGAAAAATCTGACGGAAAACATCAGAAAGATCGGAGCAGATTTAGATTCCACAGCCGGCACAGTCCGTGCATTTTCAAATATGACGGTTTCCATGCAGCAGATGTTGGACGCAACTGCGGATATTTTAAAGAAAGCAGGAGAGAATACACAGACGAATCTGTCTTTGCTCAATGAAACGGGAAATTCTGTGGATTCTCTGCAAGGTGCAGTTTCCGGGACCACGGAAAGTATCAATCAGGTGCTGGCTCAGGGAAGTCAATGTTATGATGCCATATCCGGACAGATCAACAGTGCATTTTCTTCTGTTTCTACAGATGCTCAGGCAGCTGCAGGGGCATTAAACAGCGTGGCGGCAGAAGTTCAGGTTGTGATCGACCGGTATGTAAGTTTTCGGGACAGTGTGCAGCAGCTGGCAGATTCCTTTCCAATCGCATCCGATCTGCTTCAGCCGATCATCGGCAGTCTGAATGAATCCATCGCACATCAGGAAGCCGTGCGGGACAAATTAAACGAAGCAGCAGCGAAGATCACCGAGACAGTGGGGGAGGCGGGCAATTATCAGGCACAGTTGGATCAGCTGGTACAACAGAGCTCCCAGGAGATCGCAGGGATCCGTTCGGATTATGAGAACAATGTAAAGACGCAGTTAAATACCATGTTCGGTACATTAGGAGATACAAGCAGCGCAGTGCAGGCCTTGTTTGGAAGTATGGACAAAGGTATGAAAAATATGGAAACCTTGTCCAAAGATGCTGGATCCGGTCTGGGAACATTAAAAACAACACTGGATGATTCAGCGGTGCTGCTTTCTGAAACGGCAGGCAAAGTGAATCAGGCGGCAGAGAAGCTGGCAGCGGCAGCCCAGGATGGAAATATGGAAAGCTTAAAGACTATCCTTGGAAGCGGTCCGGATGTGATCAGCAGTTTTGTGTCAGCTCCGGTGCGGATGCAGACAAAGAAACTGTATCCGGTAGAGAATTATGGTTCTGCCATGGCGCCGTTCTATTCGACCCTTTCGATCTGGGTAGGCGGGATCATTCTGGTAGCGATGATGAAGGTGACTGCATCGAAAAACTTAAAAAGAGAACTGCATCCGCTCAAACCGTATCAGATGTATCTGGGAAGATATCTTCTGTTTCTTGTGATGGGACTGTTTCAAAGCGGACTGATTTGCCTGGGAGATTTGTATTTTCTCGGGATTCAGTGTGAACACCCATTTTTATTTCTTCTGGCAGGCTGGGTGAGCAGTATTGTGTATGTAAATATGATTTATACGTTTACGGTTTCTTTTGGAGATGTGGGGAAGGCAATATGTGTTGTTCTTTTGGTTATGCAGGTGGCAGGCTCAGGTGGAACCTTTCCGATTGAAGTGGCGCCGGAGATTTTCAGAAAGATTTATCCGTTTTTACCATTTGCACACAGCATGACGGCTATGAGAGAATGCGTAGCAGGATTTTATCAGTACACGTACTGGAAAGAACTGGGAATCATGTGTCTGTTCCTTGCAGCTTCTCTGTTTTTGGGACTGGTGCTTCGAAAGCCAGTCATACGGCTGAATGAATTGTTTATGGAAAAACTCGAAGACACAAAACTGATGTGACAGATTTGAGCGGGCTCTGCGGAGTCCGCTTTTGTAGATTGTAAGGTGCCAAATTCAGAAATATATGCTATAATGGAGCGAATAAACAAGAGGCAGGAGAAGACTGTGGAAAACTTTTATTTTGCACCGCTGGAAGGAATCAGTGGATATGTATATCGAAAAGCGTACGAGCATTATTTTGGTGGAATTGACAAGTATTTTATTCCGTTTATCAAGCCGAATCAGAAAGGAAAATTAAGTGCACGTGAAAAGAGTGATATCTTACCGGAAAATAACCGGGGGATGCGCGCGATTCCCCAGATTTTGACCAATTCGGCAGAGGATTTTATAAAGACAGCAAAAAAGCTGAAAGAATATGGATACGATGAGATCAACCTGAATTTGGGATGTCCGTCTAAAACCGTGGTGAGCAAGGGGCGGGGATCCGGTTTTTTGGCAGAGCCGGACAGATTGCGGGCGTTTTTGGAAGAAATTTTTGAAAAGACGCAGAGCCGTATTTCTATTAAGACACGGATTGGAAAGGAAAGTCCGGAAGAGTTTTTCGAACTTTTGGAAATTTATAATCAGTATCCGATGGAAGAACTGATCATTCACCCCAGAATTCAGACGGATTTTTACAAACATACGCCCAATTTGGAAGTGTTTGAGTATGCGGTGAAACACAGTAGGAACAGACTCTGCTATAATGGTGATATTTGTACGAAAGAGGAGTATGAACAAATCCGACATCGGTTTCCGGAAATAACGACAGTGATGATCGGCAGAGGAATTTTGAAAAATCCGGGACTGGTGATGCAGATCAGACAGGACGTACCGGTTCAAAAAGACAGGGTCCGTGCCTTTCACGATGAGCTATATGAGGAATATCAGGAGGTTCTCTTTGGGGAGAAAACCGTGCTTTTTAAGATGAAAGAGCTGTGGTTTTATATGGCTCCGCTGTTCACACAGTATGAGAAATACGCAAAGAAGATCAAAAAAGCGGAGAAACTCAAAGTGTACGAAGAGATTGTAGGCGCATTGTTTGAGGAACAGGATGTAAGGTAGAAGGAGAGGAAAATGGAAGCAGCTTTACAGTGGGATGGGCAGGCTCTTTTGTTCATTCAGGAATATATCAGACAAGATTGGATGGATGGAATCTGGAAAACAATCACGCACCTGGGAGATGCAGGATGGTTCTGGATTTTGTTGGGGCTCCTGCTTTTGATTCCTAAAAAGACGAGAAAAGCAGGAATCGCAGCGTTGATGGCGCTGGCAATCGGGGCTTTGATCACGAATGTGGCGCTTAAAAATATCGTTGCCAGAATCCGTCCCTATGAGGTGGTCGGGGGATTGAAATTGTTGATCGAGCCACAGCCGGATTTTTCGTTTCCTTCCGGGCATACCTGTGCTTCTTTTGGGGCAGCATTGGCTATGTATCCATTTCTGGAGAGAAAATGGGGGATTTCGCTTGTGATACTGGCAGTTTTGATCTCCCTTTCCAGGTTGTATGTGGGAGTGCATTATCCGACCGATGTGATTGGCGGAGCGGTTGTAGGAGTGCTGGCTGCATGGGGAGCAGTGAAAATGGTGAAATCTGGGATAATGTTTAGAAAAGCTTAAGAATCTTTTTTTCGGATCTTTAAATTTATCTGTCAGACTATCAATAAGGTTTCCGGTTGGAAAACATATTGATAGTGAAAGGAGTATTTCCCTTATGAAAAACATGATTTTTACCCTGTATCCGCTATTTTGTATTTTGCTGCCATGTGTGATTTATATCTTGCTTCAAATCCTACTTGCTCATAAAAAAACAAATATGGTTCATATAGTCTGGGTTGGTATTTTTTTGGTTTATGTGTATCTGGTTTTGGAGACAACCGGAATTGGAACAATCTGGGAAGTCGGGCAATACCCGGGGATGGAGCTTCAAAAAGAAATTAATTTAGTTCCCTTTCATAATGGGATTCATCTCAGTATGATTTTAAATATCGTGATGTTTATGCCGCTTGGATTTTTATTGCCTTTGATCTGGAAAAATTATCAAAGCCTGTTTCGAACTGCTCTGACCGGACTCGGGTTTTCATTTGGAATCGAATTCTGTCAGCTTTTCAACAGACGTGTCTCAGATGTAGAAGATCTGCTTATGAATATGCTGGGAACCATGCTCGGATGGGGAATCTGGCGTTGTTTTTCCTACATTGTACGGTTGAAATATGGCCGCAGAAATGAAGGGCTTGGAAGAAAAGAACCGTGGGTTTATCTGGTTCTTTCTTTATCTGGACAGTTTTTCTTGTTTAACTGGCGATGGATGGTCTGAATGGAATAGAATTATGCTTTTGCATAAAAAATGAAAGAGACGCGAAATCAGAATTACAATTTCGCGTCCTTTTCATACTGCGGGAGTGGAAGCGCTATTTAGAAAGTGTACGTTGCTTCGACAATTCTGCTGCTGCCTCTACAAATCCTTTGAACAGCGGATGTGGTTTATTCGGCCGCGATTTCAATTCCGGATGTGCCTGTGTGGCAATAAACCATGGATGCTCCTTGAGTTCGATCATTTCAACAATCTTGCCGTCAGGAGAGAGCCCGCAAAGGTTCATGCCACTTTTGGTAAGAATGTCGCGATAGTCATTGTTGACTTCATAGCGATGTCTGTGTCGCTCCTGAATTTCTTCTTTCTGATAGACTTCATATGCTTTGGATGTTTTGTCCAGAATGCATGGATAAGCCCCCAGGCGAAGTGTTCCACCGATATCTTCGATACCGATTTGATCCTGCATGATGTGGATCACGGGATGTGTTGTAGAAGGATTCAATTCCAGACTGTGTGCATCGTGATAGCCGATCACATTGCGGGAAAATTCTACGATTGCAAGCTGCATGCCGAGACAGATACCGAGGAACGGGATTTTATGTGTGCGGGCGTAGCGGATGGCTTCGATCTTGCCTTCCACACCGCGGTGACCAAATCCGCCGGGAACCAGGATTCCGGTCACATCTTTAAAAATCTCATCGGCGGTTTCAGGAGTCACTGTCTCGGCGTCTATCCATTTGATCTCCACAGTTGTATGGCTGTAGATTCCTCCATGCTTTAATGCTTCTACAACACTGATATAAGCATCGTGAAGCTGCACGTATTTTCCGACCAGTGCGATACGAACCCTGGATACAGGATGCCTTAAATTGTCAACCATGGTTTCCCAGTCACTTAAATCTGGATTTGGGCAGTCCAGATGCAAACATTCGCATACAACCTGTGCGAGACGTTCCTTTTCCATGGCAAGAGGTGCTTCATATAAATAGTCTACATCCAGATTTTGAAGAACATGGTTTGCCGGAAGATTACAGAACAGGGAAATTTTATCTTTGATCCCCTGATCCAGAGGATGTTCAGAACGGCATACGATGATATCCGGCTGAATGCCCATTCCCTGCAGTTCTTTGACACTGGCCTGTGTAGGTTTTGTCTTCATTTCCTGAGAAGCCTTTAAATATGGAATTAAAGTGACATGGATCAAAATCACATTTTCATGTCCTTTTTCATGCTGGAACTGACGGATAGATTCGAGAAAAGGCTGACTCTCAATGTCTCCAACGGTTCCGCCGACTTCAATGATCGCGATTTCTGTATGTTCTGCAGAAGGATTGCGGTAAAATCTGCTTTTGATCTCATTGGTGATGTGAGGAATGACCTGAACAGTTCCGCCGCCGAAATCACCTCTTCGTTCTTTCTGCAAAACGGACCAGTAGATTTTTCCGGTCGTGACATTGGAATTTTTTGTCAGACTTTCATCAATAAAACGTTCATAATGTCCAAGATCCAGATCAGTTTCAGCTCCGTCATCCGTTACGAATACTTCTCCATGCTGTACTGGATTCATCGTTCCTGGATCGATATTGATATAAGGGTCAAATTTCTGCATGGTTACCGTATATCCGCGGGCTTTTAAAAGTCTGCCCAGAGATGCGGCGGTAATTCCTTTCCCAAGTCCTGAAACAACTCCACCAGTCACAAATACATATTTTACTGCCATAGTGATCCTCCTTTTTTGATATGAATAAAAATATTAAAAAAAGAGTATACTCTCTTTTTCGAAAAAAATACAAGTATTTTTTTCGAAACAATAAAGATTTCCTCTTATCTGAAAAAAATCCTCTCCGGTGTGGAGAGGACTTTCAGAAGCATATATTCTAGTGATAATTATATCCGGTTTCATAAACAGCTTCGCATGTCAGCTGAACCCCAAGACGTTTGAAGGTTCGGATGTCTACATCAGATAACATGACAGAAGTATGTGCCTGACATCCGTCCAACTTAGAAAGCTGCTGCAGTGCCAGTCGGGCATCCGGATTAGAAGCAGCACTTGCAGAGAGGGCAATCAGAACTTCATCTGTGTGAAGTCGAGGATTTTTGCTCTTCAAATATTCTACTTTTAGTTTCTGGATCGGTTCGATCGATTCTGGTGAGATAATATGCTGCTCATGCTTTAATCCGGCCAGCTCTTTGATCACATTTAGAAGAAGGGCAGCAGAGGCACCAAGAAGGTTGGAAGTCTTTCCGGTGATAATGCGTCCATCATCCAGTTCCAGGGCGGCGGCCGGTGTATGGGTTTCTTCTGCACGCTTTAACGCAGCAGCTACGACGCGGCGGTCTTCGATGGTCACATTGGCCTGATTCATCAGTAGTTCGATCTTCTGCGCCTCTTCTTCCGGACTGTTTCCTTTCAGAAGAGCGTTGAGAGAATCATAGTAACGGCGTACGATCTCCTGACGGGATGCTTCACAGCAGACGGCATCGTCACAGATACAATTTCCAGCCATATTAACCCCCATATCTGTTGGGGATTTGTAAGGGCTCTTACCATAAATTTTCTCGAATATTGTATTTAGAACCGGGAAAATCTCAACGTCACGGTTGTAGTTGACTGTTGTTTTTCCGTAGGCTTCCAGATGGAACGGATCGATCATGTTTACATCATTGAGGTCAGCCGTGGCAGCTTCGTATGCCAGGTTTACAGGGTGCTTCAGAGGCAGGTTCCAGATTGGGAATGTCTCAAATTTTGCATATCCTGCATGAATTCCCCGTTTGTGTTCATGATATAACTGGGACAGGCAGGTGGCCATCTTTCCGCTGCCTGGTCCCGGTGCTGTGATGATCACAAGAGGACGAGTGGTTTCAATATAATCATTTTTTCCGTAGCCTTCATCACTGACGATCAGTGGAATGTTAGACGGGTAACCATTGATACAGTAGTGCTGGTATACACGGATTCCCATGTTCTCCAGTCTGTTGCGGAATAAAGAGGCACTTTCCTGACCGGAGTATTGTGTGATCACAACGCTGCCGACATAAAGACCGTTGTCCCGATAAGAATCCATCAGGCGGAGTACGTCAGAGTCATAAGTGATGCCAAGGTCACCACGTACTTTGTTCTTTTCAATATCTTTTGCACTGATGACAATGATGATCTCTGCCTGATCACTGAGCTGTTTTAACAGGCGGAGCTTGCTGTCTGGCTCAAATCCGGGAAGTACACGGGCTGCGTGATAGTCATCAAATAACTTTCCGCCAAACTCAAGATATAGTTTGTTGTCAAACTGATTGATGCGTTCCCGGATATGTTCGGACTGCATCTTTAAATACTTTTCGTTATCAAATCCAATTTTCATGATTTCAATCCTCTGTCAATTTATTATTCGTATTACGTGTAACGGAAGGAAAAATAAAAATTTTCCCCTTTTCTGATACAGTATACTATAAATAGGGAGGAGTTTACAATATTTTCACGGTCTAATTATTGATTTTGGATGCTTTGTATAATTATAGTGCAAAAAGTGTGGAAAATACGCTATATTTCAACTATCTTCCTGAAATCAGGAATTTGCTTAATGGGATGCATTCGCATCAGGGAATTGAAATACCGTTAAGAGGCATTTGGAATGTTCATTCTTGCATTGCTGACATTCGTATTTACGTTTATCAGATAATGTTTTAAGGTATAGAAAAACCACCCTTTGAACTTTGGCGAGTTAGGGTGGTATTCTATAATTACTTTCTAGCGAGGTCAACCCCTTGTGGGCGGTTGTTCCTTTTGTATTTTCAATATAGCACATCTGTATCAATTCTGCAAGGTTACTTTTTACAGTACCTAAAAAGACCATTCATTGAAATCGATAGACAATTCTGGATAAATACCGGATGCTACAATATCTGAAAATTTTTTTCTGTGAGCTTGTTCAAATTCTGGTTGCACTGATAATTGGATTTGTTCTTGCAATGATATTGATGAGTGTTGCAATTTATTTTGGATTTACTAATGCATATAGTACAAATGTAAATGCACTGACGGTCAAAATACTCGGAATACCTATTTACGAACTTACAAAGTCTGGAACGGAATATATTGGAAAATCAATAGGAATTTATATGGGAGCAGTATGTGGCATTTGTATGGCACTTAGTGTTATTGCTGAAGAATTTATCAGCTGTGCCCACCGTATCAGAATGAAGCTGATAGAAAGTCTGTTTAAGTTTTAACTTGTCCGTTGAGTTTGGATTGATTATAATATAAAAAGTAAAGATAAAAACGCAACGCATATAGCCATATATGTCAGAGCCGGTAGGTAGCCCGGCCGTCCTGTTTATCAGGGTAAGTAACCTGCCCCTCCGGGTTGTCCATTCTTTACTCATCACAATTATTAAGGAGGGATTGTTATGAGTACAAGTATAGGAAAACTGACAGTGTTTTTTGAAAATCCGTTTTGGGCAGGTGTTTTTGAGCGGATTGAAAATGGTAAGCTTTCAGTTTACAAAGTAACATTTGGAGCAGAGCCGAAGGAGTATGAGATTTATGAGTTCATTTTGAAGTGTTACAACGGTTTACAGTTTAGTCCGGCGATAGAAACTGTCGTAAAAGAACAAACTAAAAATCCAAAGAAACTTCAGCGTGAAATTCATAAGTCAATATCTGCCAAAGGAATTGGAACAAAATCTCAGCAGGCTCTGCAACTACAACATGAACAGTGCAAACAGCAGCGAAAAACGAAAAGCAGAGAAGCAAAAGTGGCAGAAGAAAAGAGGCTGTTTGAATTGAAACAGCACAAGAAAAAGGAAAAACATCGAGGGCATTAAGCTCTTGGTGTTTTTTGTTTCTTTTCCTTCTTTCTCTCACATGAGTAAATGAAAACGGCAGAAAACAGGGTGTTTTCAAGGGAAAGTGGTGTTTATCCAATCATAATAAAATTACATGAAATTTTCACAATCTTTTTATTGATTTATGGGAAAGCTGTACTTATAATGGGGATAGTGGACTTGAGGAGGATGAGAATGGATAATCAGAACAATCGAAATAATAAAAATAATCCCAAAAACAACCGCCAGGGCTGGGGCGTCATTCTTGTGACGACACTTCTGACGGCATTTCTCGTTATGGGACTTTTTTCCATGATGCAGGGAAAAGACCCGGAAGAGATCAGTTATGATAAGTTTTTGAAAATGGTGGATGAAAAAAAGGTAGAGAAAGTGACCATAGATTCCACGAAGATCTATATTACATTGACAGAGAAAGCAAGAACAGAAGCGATTGAAAAAAATGCGGAGGGCAATGCGGCTGCTGCTGATCTTTTGGAACAGCTGGAGGAAAAAAGCGCAGGAAAAGAGAGACAGCCGGATTATTTTACCGGTGTTGTCAGAGATGAGAATCTTTCCGATCGTTTATACAAAGCCGGAGTGGAATATTCCCAGCATATTCCGGATACGATGTCATCACTGATCTTTGAGATCTTTCTGACAGCCATCCTTCCACTGCTGCTGATCTTCCTTTTGATGAATTTCGTGATGAAGCGGATGTCAAAAGGCAGTGGTATGATGGGAATCGGCAAGAGTAATGCAAAAGTATATGTAGAAAAGCAGACAGGCGTGACATTCCAGGATGTTGCGGGAGAAGATGAAGCGAAAGAGTCTTTGCAGGAAGTGGTAGATTTTCTGCATAATCCAGGAAAGTATACCGGAATCGGTGCAAAACTTCCAAAAGGAGCGTTGCTTGTAGGACCTCCGGGAACCGGTAAGACATTGCTGGCAAAAGCAGTTGCAGGAGAGGCGAAAGTGCCGTTCTTCTCCCTTTCCGGTTCCGCATTTGTGGAGATGTATGTGGGAGTCGGAGCTTCCCGTGTACGTGATCTGTTTAAACAGGCACAGCAGATGGCTCCGTGTATTGTATTTATCGATGAGATCGATGCCATTGGTAAGAGCCGTGACAATGCGATGGGAAGCAATGACGAGCGGGAGCAGACTTTGAACCAGCTGCTGGCGGAGATGGACGGATTCGACACCAATAAGGGACTGTTGCTCTTAGCGGCAACGAACCGACCGGAAGTTCTGGATCCTGCTTTGCTTCGACCAGGACGTTTTGACCGTCGGATCATTGTAGACAAACCGGATTTAAAAGGGCGTGTGGATATTTTAAAAGTACATTCCAAAGATGTGAAGATGGATGAGACGGTTGATCTCGAGGCAATCGCACTTGCGACATCCGGTGCAGTTGGCTCTGATCTGGCAAATATGATCAACGAAGCGGCGATCACCGCAGTAAAACATGGAAGACAGGTTGTCAGCCAGAAGGATCTGTTTGAAGCGGTAGAAGTAGTTCTTGTAGGAAAAGAAAAGAAAGACCGTATCATGAATGAAGAAGAGCGTCGGATCGTCTCCTATCATGAAGTAGGGCATGCACTGGTAAGTGCTCTGCAGAAAGATGCAGAGCCGGTACAGAAGATCACCATTGTGCCGAGAACAATGGGAGCTCTTGGATATGTGATGCAGACACCGGAAGAAGAAAAATTCCTGAATACCAAGAAAGAACTGGAGGCCATGCTGGTCGGACTTCTGGCTGGTCGTGCGGCAGAAGAGGTGGTATTTGATACTGTTACAACAGGGGCTTCCAATGATATCGAGAAGGCTACGAAAGTAGCCAGAGCAATGATCACACAGTATGGTATGTCAGAAAAGTTCGGACTGATCGGACTGGAGTCTGTGCAGAGCCGTTATCTGGATGGGCGTGCTGTGATGAATTGCGGAGAAGCGACAGCTGCTGAGATCGATGCAGAAGTAATGGAGATGCTCAAAGCAGCATATGAGGAAGCAAAACGCCTGCTTCGGGAAAACCGAGAAGCTTTGGATAAGATTTCAGAGTTCCTGATCGAGAAAGAAACCATCACCGGAAAAGAATTTATGAAGATTTTGCGGAAAGTCCAGGGAATTGAAGAGCCGGAAGAAGCAGAAGCCAAAAAAGAAGCGCGGATCGCTATGAAACCGGTAGAAGAACTGTCAGCTGTGCCTGAGACAGCAGAAGATACAGAGGCAGTTCCTGTTTCAGAAGAGGAGAAAGAAGAAATTCCTGTTTCCGAGGAAGAAGTGCAGGATACAGAAGAATAGAACGAAAGCAAGGATTTTGCTTTTTATAACAGGCAGCTGGAGAGAAAAAATCAGCTGTCTGTTTTTAGTTTATATTGACTTTTAAGATGCAAATAGGTATCATGGTTTACGATTGTATCGTGTGCCGAAATGACATGGTATGTTAACTTGATGCGGAGGTAAGAACATGAAGAATAACAAGAATGAAAATCTGCTGAGAATCTGGTATGAGAAACCGGCAGCAGACTGGCAGACAGAAGCGCTGGCGATTGGAAATGGCTATATGGGGGGACTGGTTTTTGGCGGAGTCAAAAAAGACAAGATCCACATCAATGAGAAAACAGTCTGGAATGGAGGACCGGATGCAAAGCAGGAGTATCGATATGGAAATACCAATCCGGTTGATACGAAAGAGGCATTGCAGAAGATCCGGGGAGATCTCAAGGCAATCCGTGAGAAATTAGATGACAAGTCAGAGTATGTGTTTGGTTTTGATGAAAATTCTTATCAGGCATGTGGAACAGACACGCAAGGGGAAGCGATGGACTGGCTCAATCGGCTGATGGGAGATTTAAAAGGATATGAGGCTCCGGAAGATTATATCAATCTCTATTTGACAGATGACCGGGCAGAGGAGAGCCAGGTGAGCGGTTATGTAAGGAATTTAGATTTGCGGACAGCTGTTGCAGAAGTCAATTATGAGTTTGAGGGAGTGCATTATACAAGAGAGTACTTTAACAGTTACCCGGCGAATGTGCTGGTTGTTCATCTGACAGCAGACCAGAAAGGAAAGCTTTGCTTCACTGTTCATCTGGAAAGCTGCATGACAGGAACAGCGGAATCTTATATTGTAGATGGAGATACGATCACGCTGCGGGATGCTCTGGCAAACAATGGGCTCTGGACAGAAGCGCAGGTCAAAGTTCTTTCTAAAGGCGGCGAGATCCAGACAGAGGATCGGAAAATCCATGTACTTCATGCGGACGAGGTTACATTGCTTCTGGCATGCGGAACAGATTATAAAATGGAACTGCCTGCTTTCCGCGGAGCAGATCCGCATGATGCAGTTACACAGCGTATTAAGGATGCGGTAAAAAAGATTGCAGATCAGGGATACGAGGCTTTGAAAAAAGAACATGTGGAAGATCATGCAGCATTATTTTCCAGAATGGAACTGGGATTTTGTGAGAAAATCCCACAGATCCCAACGGATGAACTGATCCAGAAGTATCGGAATATGGTAGAGAAAAATGGCGGTGAAATCCCAACACAGGCACAGCAGCGAGCTCTGGAAGTGATCTGTTATCAATTTGGAAGGTATCTGACCATTGCGGGCTCCAGACAAGGAAGTCTTCCGACGAATCTGCAGGGAGTCTGGGGGGAAGGATCCTTTATGTGGTATGGGGACTATCACTTCAATATCAATATCCAGATGAACTACTGGCCGACTATGGCAAGTAATCTGGGAGAATGTCTGCTTCCATACCATGAGTATCTGCAAGTACTTCGGCAGGCAGGACGGGAAGCGGCCGCCGCATCCTACGGGATCGAAAGCAAACAAGACGAGGAGAATGGCTGGCTGGTGGGATGTTTCAGTACCCCGTATATGTTTGCAAGTATGGGGCAGAAGAACAATGCGGCAGGATGGAATCCCATCGGATCAGCCTGGGCATTGCTCAATTCCTATGAATATTATCTCTATACAAAAGATCATGAATTTTTAAAAGAACTGTATCCTTCTATGAAAGAAGTGGCAAACTTCTGGAATGAGGCTTTGTATTGGAGTGAATACCAGAAGCGATATGTTTCTGCACCGTCGTATTCCCCGGAGAATGGTCCGATCGTAAATGGGGCAGCATATGATCAGCAGTTTATCTGGCAGCATTTTGAAAATACGATCCAGGCAGCGGAAATTCTCGGCGTAGATCAGGAACTGATCGGACAGTGGAGAGAAAAGCAGGCAACCTTGGATCCTGTGTTAGTTGGAGCGGACGGTCAGGTCAAAGAGTGGTTCGAAGAAACGCATATTGGAAAAGCGCAGGCCGGAAGTCTGCCGGAGATCGGGATCCCGCAGTGGAGACAGAGCCTTGGAGCAGAAAGTGACGGGGTACAGCCGCCTCATCGTCATTTGTCACATTTGATGGCGTTGTACCCATGTAATCTGATTAATAAAGACAACCCGGAATTTATGGATGCTGCGATTGTTTCCTTAAATGAGCGCGGACTGGATGCAACCGGCTGGTCCAAGGCACACAAATTAAATCTCTGGGCGCGTACCGGACATGCGAAAGAAGCATTTCAGATCGTGCAGTCTGCAGTCGGAGGAGGAAATTCCGGATTTCTGACCAATTTACTTTCTTCTCATGGCGCAGGACAGGATTATAAAGAGACGACGATCTTCCAGATTGACGGAAACTTTGGATATACAGCGGGAGTCAATGAAATGCTGCTACAAAGTCAGCTGGATTATGTACAGTTTTTGCCGGCATTGCCGGAAGAATGGGCAACTGGATTTGTAAAAGGAATCGTAGCCAGGGGAAATTTTGTGATCAATATGAAATGGAGAGACGGACAGGCAGAATGCTTTGAAGTGACTTCCCGTAATGGCGGATCATTTGTATGTGAATATGAGAACCTGTCACAGTTTGAGGTGTCAGATTCCAAAGGAAATGCAGTAGCCACAGAAACACTGACGAAGGATAAGATTTCCTTCCAGACACAGAAAGCAGAATCCTATACGATTCGCAGATCGTATCATAAAAATTAGTTTAGAAGAAAAATTATGGAACAATATCATTTTGACATACAGGAAGAATTGAAGAAACTTCCGGCAAAGCCCGGTGTGTATCTGATGCATGATGAACGGGATCACATCATTTATGTAGGAAAAGCAATCAGTCTGAAAAACAGGGTACGTCAGTATTTTCAGAGCAGCAGGAACAAAGGCGTGAAGATCGAACAGATGGTGACGCATATCCGAAGATTTGAATATATCGTGACAGATTCTGAACTGGAAGCGCTGGTGCTGGAGTGCAATCTGATCAAAGAACATCATCCAAAGTATAATACCATGCTGATGGATGACAAGACCTATCCGTTTATCAAGGTGACGGTCAATGAAGAATTTCCGCGGGTGATGCTGGCAAGAAAAATGCTGAAAGACAAAGCAAAATATTTTGGACCGTATACCAGTGGACAGGCAGTGCGGGATACGATCGATCTGCTTCATAAGCTGTATCATATCAGAAGCTGCAATCGGAATCTTCCAAAAGACATCGGAAAAGAGCGTCCTTGTCTGAATTATCACATCAAACAATGTGATGCGCCCTGTCGGGGGTATATTTCCAAAGAAGATTACGGAAAAGCAGTGACCGAAGTGCTGCGTTTTCTGGGAGGAAATTTTGACGGGATTTTGCAGGAACTGGAACAGAAGATGCAGGCAGCATCAGAGGAACTGCAGTTTGAAAAGGCGATTGAGTATCGAGAACTGTTAGGCAGTGTCAAAAAAATCGCGCAGAAACAGAAGATTACAGACAGCAGCGGGGAAGACCGGGATATTCTGGCAGTGGCATCCCAGGAAGAAGATGCGGTGGTACAGGTGTTTTTTATCCGGGGCGGCCGTCTGATTGGAAGAGACCATTTTTATCTGAGGATTTCACCGGGAGAATCAAAAGGCGAAATACTGGACAGTTTTATCAAGCAGTACTATGCGGGTACTCCGTTTATTCCAGGAGAACTCATGCTCCAGGAGGAAGTGGAGGATATCCATCTTCTGGAAGAGTGGCTGGGAAGCAAACGCGGAGGAAAAGTGCATATCCATGTTCCGAAGAAAGGAACCAAAGAAAAGTTGGTGGAACTGGCAGCAAATAATGCAGCGCTGGTTTTGAGCAAAGATAAAGAGCGGTTAAAACGGGAAGAAGGGCGTACGATCGGTGCAGTGAAAGAGATTGAAAAGCTGTTGGAAATCCAGGATATCGTGCGTATGGAAGCCTATGATATCTCAAATACAAACGGATTCGAATCGGTGGGGTCCATGGTTGTGTATGAACGCGGAAAGCCGAAGCGAAACGATTACCGGAAATTTAAGATCAAGGGAATCGAAGGGGCAGATGATTATGGAAGTATGCGGGAAGTTTTGACCAGAAGATTTACCCATGGACTGCGGGAACGAGAAGAGAGTAAAGAAATCGGCGGATTTACCAGCTTTCCGGATCTGATTCTGATGGATGGAGGAAAAGGTCAGGTCAATGTGGCTTTGCAGGTGTTGGAAGATCTGAGGCTTTCCATCCCTGTATGCGGAATGGTAAAAGATGATTTTCACAGAACAAGAGGACTGTATTATAACAACATAGAAATTGAAATCGACAGGAATTCAGAAGCGTTTCGACTGATCACCCGGATCCAGGATGAGGCACATCGGTTTGCAATCGAGTATCATCGTTCGCTAAGAAGCAAGGGACAGGTTCATTCAATTCTGGATGACATTGAAGGAATCGGACCGGCCAGGCGAAAAGCTCTGATGCGTAATTTTGTGAGTTTGGATGCGATCAAAGCAGCATCGGTAGAAGAACTGGCAAAGATTCCGTCTATGAATGAAAAAGCGGCAGAATCGGTGTACAAGTTTTTTCACAAGTGATATAATTGGTTCAGAAGTGTTTAGAAAAGGAGAACATTATGGGACAAGGCGTAAGTTTAAAAGAAATTGTAGAAAAGATGAATCTGAAAAATCTGACACCGAATGTAGATCTGATCGACAAATTTGTTCAGGTACCAGATATCAACCGGCCGGCATTGCAGTTGTCCGGATATTTTGATCATTTTGATTCCGATCGTGTACAGGTGATCGGATATGTAGAGTACACCTATCTTCAGACTCTGGAAGAAGAGAAGAAAATGAAGATGTATGACGAATTGCTGTCACACAAAATCCCGTGTCTGATTTTCAGCAGAGCTTTGGATCCGGATCCGGAGCTTTTGGAGAAGGCTACCGCATCGGATACGCCGGTTCTGGTGACTGACAAACCGACCTCTTCTTTTATGGCAGAGCTGATCCGCTGGATGAATGTGAAACTAGCACTATGTATTTCCATCCACGGAGTACTGGTCGATGTTTATGGTGTGGGTGTTCTGATCATGGGAGAGAGCGGTATTGGTAAGAGTGAGGCGGCACTGGAGCTGATCAAGAGAGGACACCGTCTGGTAACGGATGATGTCGTTGAGATACGGAAAGTCAGTGACGATACTCTGGTTGGTTCGGCGCCAGATATCACCAGACATTTTATCGAGCTTCGGGGCATTGGTATTGTAGATGTGAAGTCTATGTTTGGTGTACAGAGTGTCCGAGAGACGCAGAATATCGATCTGGTTATTACATTAGAAGACTGGAGCCGAGAGAAAGAATATGACCGTCTTGGTCTGGAAGAGACTTATACAGAGTTCCTTGGAAATAAAGTGGTGTGTCATAATATTCCAATCCGTCCGGGGCGGAATCTGGCAATCATCGTGGAATCTGCGGCGGTCAACCACAGACAGAAACAGATGGGTTATAATGCAGCACAGGAATTATACAAACGAGTTCAGAATAGTCTGGCAAAAGGAAGATAGGAGCATAAGAAATGAAATATTGTTTTGGAGTAGACATCGGTGGAACAACCGTAAAAATGGGATTGTTTGAGAAGACAGGAGCAATACTGGAAAAGTGGGAGATCAAGACGCACACAGAAGAAGAAGGAAAAGCAATCCTTCCGGATGTTGCGGCATCGATCAAAGAAAAAATGAACGAGCATCAGCTGGCTTCAGAAGATATCATTGGAATCGGAGCAGGCGTTCCGGCGCCGGTTACAGAAGAAGGTGTTGTATTTGGAAGTGCAAATCTTGGCTGGAAATATAAAGAAGTAAAAAAAGAACTGGAAGAGCTGACCGGCTTGAGTGCAGAAGTTGGAAATGATGCCAATGTAGCTGCATTGGGAGAAATGTGGAAAGGCGGCGGAGCCGGATATAAGAATCTGATCATGGTAACACTGGGAACCGGTGTTGGCGGCGGAATCATCGTTGGCGGCAAAATCCTGACAGGCAGTCATGGAGCAGGAGGAGAGATTGGGCATGTGCGCGTGAATCCACATGAGACAGAACTTTGTGGATGCGGTGGAAAAGGTTGTCTGGAGCAGTATGCATCTGCAACAGGAATCGTGCGTCTGGCAAAGAGAAAACTGGCCGGTGAGACAAGAGAGACCATTCTGAACGGAGAAGAGTTGTCTGCAAAGGCTGTGTTTGATGCGGTGAAAGCAGGGGATGTTGTAGCAAAAGAAATCGCAGAAACATTTGGTAATTATCTGGGACGGGCTCTTGCGAATCTTGCAATTGTGATCGATCCGTCTGTTTTCGTAATCGGAGGCGGGGTGTCAAAAGCCGGAGAGATTCTTCTGAACTATATAGAAACACCATTTCAGGAGCATGCATTCTTTGCAAATAAGGATGTGAAGTTTTCACTTGCAACACTTGGCAATGATGCCGGAATCTGCGGAGCGGCAAAACTGATATTGGATGATTATGCAGAGTAAAACGAAAAAGAAGAGCAATTGATAAAAAGTGCAGATCACAGGGGAGGAGATTCTTGTGGTCTGCACTTTCTGTATACAGGGAAGTGGGATGAAATAAAAAATGGACTGAAATCAAAATGACTTCAATCCATGTTTAAAAGCTGGAAATCGGACTTGAACCGACGACCCCTTCATTACGAGTGAAGTGCTCTACCGACTGAGCTATTCCAGCAAATTCATTTTGCTAAATGAACCTTATTTATTATATCGCTTTTGAAAGAAAAATTCAACTGTTTTTTGAAAAAGTTTTACATGGTTTGGCGTCTGATTTTTGAGTTTTTTGACAGTGTGTCTTGAAAAACTTGCTATTCCATCGTATTTGATTTAAAATAAATTTCATATGAGAGTAACATGGGAAAAGAAAGGGGAGCGTATATGGCAGTAGATCTGACGGAAGGATCTGTGACAAAAAAGATGATGTTGTTTTCCCTTCCTCTGATCGCGGGAAATCTTTTGCAGCAGACATATAATATTGCGGATACACTGATCGTTGGGAAGTTTCTGGGAGCAGATGCACTGGCAGCAGTAGGGTCTTCTTATACATTGATGACATTCCTGACTTCGATTCTTTTGGGACTATGTATGGGCAGCGGAGCTTTGTTTTCCATTCGCTGTGGAGAAAGGAATCAGAAGAAATTAAAAGAAAGCATAGCGGTCTCATTTGCGATGATTGGGATCGTTGCAGTTTTACTTAATATACTGGTATACTGGAAGACAAAATGGATTCTGGAATTTCTGCAGGTTCCAGAGCCAGTATATGAGTTGATGCGGACCTATCTGATTATTATTTTCAGTGGGATCATTGCTACTTTTCTTTATAATTATTTTGCATCGCTGCTGCGGGCAGCAGGGGAATCTATGATCCCATTGATCTTTTTGGCAGTCTGTGCCGGATTGAATATTGTTCTGGATCTGTGGTTTGTATTAGGATTGGATGCAGGAGTCGGTGGAGCGGCAAAGGCAACGGTGATCTCACAGTGGATTTCCGGGATCGGAATTGCAGGATATACCTGGTGGAGATGTCCACAGTTTCGAGTTCGATTATCAGAGTTTCGATGGAAGGCGGATACTGCAGGCGAGATTTTTCAGTTTTCGTTTTTGACCTGTGTGCAGCAGTCGGTAATGAATCTGGGAATTTTGATGGTACAGGGACTGGTCAACAGTTTTGGACCAGCAGTCATGGCGGCATTTGCGGCAGCGGTGAAGATTGATTCCTTTGCCTATATGCCGGTGCAGGATTTTGGAAATGCATTTTCTACTTTTGTCGCTCAAAATTACGGAGCGGCAAAAAAGGAACGGATTCAGGAAGGATGCAAAAAAGCAGTGATTCTGGTTCTGGGCTTTTGTCTTGTAATTTCAGCAGCAGTTTTTCTGTTTGCAAAACCGTTGCTGCTGATTTTTATACAGCCTCAGGAGACAGAAATTTTGGGGATTGGAATCGAATATTTGCGTATTGAGGGTGCTTTTTACTGTGGCATTGGATTTTTGTTTTTGTTTTACGGATATTACCGCGCAGTGCGAAAACCGGGGATGTCGGTGGTATTAACCGTGATTTCATTAGGGACAAGAGTACTGTTGGCCTATGTGTTGTCGGCAGTGCCGGCGATCGGAGTGACCGGAATCTGGTGGTCCGTTCCGATTGGATGGATCCTGGCAGATGTAACAGGGTGGATTTATTATAAAAAGTTACAAAAAAGATAATGATATGAATAGAAATGAGGGAAGTTACATGGAGAAAAAGGTAGACCGCAGGGTGATCAAAACAAGGAAACAGTTGAAAAATGGACTTGCAAAATTGATGCAGGAGAAAAGTGTCAATCAGATCACGGTAAAGGAACTGGTGGAGGAAGTACATATCAACCGTTCCACATTTTATCTGCATTTTAAGGATATTCAGGATTTGCTTTGGGAGATTGAAGATACGATGGAGCATGAGATCCAACGGGCGATCGAGGAGCATCCGATCGAACCTCATAATGAAAATACCTTTTATTTTATTGAAGATATTTTCCGGGTATTGAATGAAGAACGGGAGATCGGAAGCGCGTTGATCGGGCCCAATGGTGATATGGGATTCATCCATAGGATTGAGCGTATCATCAAAGAAAACAGCAGAACAGCATTGGAAGAGATGTTCCCGGGGAAAAAGGAAGATCTGAAATATTTTTATGCGTTTTGTTTAAGCGGATGTCTGGGGCTGGTGAAGATCTGGCTTCAGGAAGGGGAAGAAAAGTCACCGGAAGAGATTGCGCAGATGACGTTCAATATGGTGGTCAATGCAAAGGATGCTTTTTGTCAGACAGCCTCAGATTTTCTTGACAAATAAAACAGGAATGTCGTAAGATAAAATGCAAAAAACAAGAGAGGATGAGGGAAATGAAACGAGAAAAATTTGGTTCCAGGCTGGGATTCATTCTGATTTCAGCAGGGTGCGCGATCGGCTTGGGCAATGTATGGAGATTTCCGTATATTACAGGAGAGTATGGTGGAGCGGCATTTGTGCTGATCTATTTGTTTTTCCTGCTGGTGCTTGGTTTGCCGATCATGGTTATGGAGTTTTCAGTGGGAAGAGCAAGTCAGTCAAGTATTGCGCTTTCTTTTGATAAACTGGAGCCGAAAGGAACAAAGTGGCACTGGTATAAGTATTTTGGAATGGCGGGAAATTATCTGCTCATGATGTTTTATACAACCATCGGTGGATGGATGATCTTGTATTTTATTAAGATGGCAGCCGGAGAATTTGAAGGTCTTGATGCGAAGGGAATAGAAGCAGAGTTTGCAAATCTGACCGCAAGACCGGGGCTGATGTTTGTGTGTATGGTGATCGTTGTAGTTCTGTGTTTTGCGATTTGCAGTATGGGATTGCAAAAAGGAGTGGAGAAGATTACAAAAGTCATGATGCTTTTGCTCCTCGGTCTGATGATCATTCTGGCAGTACGCTCTGCAACATTGCCAAATGCGGGAGAAGGAATCCGTTTTTATCTGCTTCCGGATTTTGAAAAAGTAAAAGAAGCAGGCGTGTTTGAGGTGGTGTATGCTGCTATGGGACAGTCCTTCTTTACATTGAGTCTGGGAATCGGAGCTATTGCAATTTTTGGAAGCTATATTGATAAGAAACGTGCCCTGACAGGAGAGGCAGTCTGTGTGACGATCTTGGATACTTGTGTGGCGTTGATCGCGGGTATGATTATTTTTCCGGCATGTTTTGCGTTCGGTGTGAATCCGGGGCAGGGTCCGAGTCTAATCTTTATTACTCTTCCGAATATTTTTAATGCGATGAGCGGTGGAAGAATCTGGGGCACTTTATTCTTCTTGTGTATGTTCTTTGCGGCGGCATCTACGATCATTGCTGTGTTTGAAAATATTATTACATTTGCTATGGAGCTGACGGGATGCAGCCGGATCAAATCGGTACTTTGCAATCTGGTTGTGATTGTGGTACTTTCTGTTCCATGTATTCTCGGATTCAATGTATGGAGCGGGTTTTCGCCGCTTGGTGCAGGAAAAAATATCCTGGATTTTGAAGATTTCCTGGTAAGCAACAACTTACTGCCAATCGGCAGTTTGATCTACTTGTTATTTTGCACCAGCCGATATGGATGGGGATGGAAGAATTTTACAAAAGAGGCAAACAGTGGAAAGGGAATTCAATTCCCAAAATGGGCGAGGGTATATGTATCTTATATTCTGCCGCTGATCGTGCTGTTTATTTTTATACAGGGTTATATTACAATGTTTTAGGAGAGCGGGAAGATGAGAGATCGAATTTCATTTATGAATGACTATAGTGAAAGTGCTTGTTATGAAATTTTGAAACTGTTGCTGGAGACAAACCACAGACAGTATGATGGATATGGAACGGATGAGATCTGTGAAGCTGCAAAAGAGTGTATTTATAGAGAGATTGGAACGAAAGATGCAGAAATTCATTTTCTGATGGGCGGTACCCAAACGAATAAGACGGTGATCGCAGCATCGTTGCGATCGTATGAAGCAGTGATCGCAGTGGATACGGGGCATATCAATGTTCATGAGACAGGTGCCATTGAGAACAGTGGCCATAAGGTGGTGGCAGTTCCCGGAAAAGATGGGAAAATCACACCAGACGAGATTGAAAAAGCAGTGCTTCTGCATACAGATGAACACATGGTAAAGCCTGCTATGGTTTACATTTCTGATGCCACCGAATTGGGAACGGTATATTCAAAAGCAGAACTGACTGCGATTTCTTCTGTATGTAAGAAATACGGACTGAAATTGTTTCTGGATGGAGCAAGGCTAGGAAGTGCACTGACAAGCCGCGGAAATGATTGTACCATGAAAGATCTGACAGAATTTTGTGATGTGTTCTATATCGGAGGAACGAAAAATGGTGCGTTGTTTGGGGAAGCAGTGGTAATCTCCAATCCGGAGATCAGCAGAGAATTTCGGTATCAGATCAAACAAAACGGAGCTATGCTTGCAAAAGGCTGGGTGCTGGGAATTCAATTTCTGGGACTGTTCAGGGATCAGACTTTTTACCGGTTGGCGGAACATGCAAATCAGATGGCGGACAGGATCCGTCAATGTCTGAAAAGACAGAACATGGATCTCCTGGTGGAGACAGAGACAAATCAGATTTTTGTTATCCTTGAAGATGAGAGACTCAAATGTCTGGAAGAAGAATTTGCCTTTACATTTTGGGAAAAGACAGATGATACGCACACCGCAGTGCGCATTGTGACTTCGTGGGATACGAAAGAAGAACATGTGGAAAAACTGATACAGGCATTGGAACGATGAAAATATCCGAAAAATATGTGTGAATGAGAGATAAAGATTGTAACAAAAGTACAGAACAAACATTCGATTTTGTTCTGTACTTTTATTTTATATTCTGATATAATAGCGGGAGAGAATAAGGAGCGTAATGTTGGTGAGGTTTCAGTTATTCGAAAAATTTGAATAACTGTTAGAAGATAAAGGAGAACTGAATTTATGGATTATTTTGAATTAGTGTCAGAATACGCTCCAACCGGAGGCCAGCCACACGCTATTGAACAGCTTGTCAAAGGCGTTCAGGAAGGAAACCAATGTCAGACACTTCTTGGAGTGACCGGTTCGGGTAAAACATTTACAATGGCGAATGTCATCGCACAATTGAATAAACCAACATTGATAATCGCGCACAACAAGACTCTGGTGGCTCAATTATATGGAGAATTTAAAGAATTCTTCCCCAATAATGCCGTGGAATATTTTGTGAGCTAGTCCATCGGAGCCTTAAAAAGCGTGATATTTGGCAGGATTTAGTACTGGTTTGTACGGAATTTGCGGATAGAAAAGAAGTAAATGGACGGGATGATACAAGGTGGATGAATGGAATTTGTGACTTTTTGTGGGGAAATTCGCAATGGAGAAGGATAGCGATGATTTGATTTATTTTACAAGTGATTTGCATTTGGGGCATCGTGGAATTATAGAGATGCAAAAACACCCTTTTGAAAATGTGGAAGAAATGAATTGAATTTTGATTGAGAATTATAACAGTGTTGTTCATAAAAATGATACTAAAGACGATTATCGCTGTTGAAAATAAGAAAGATTCTCCGAGAACAGTTGATTTCGAAAAAAGGGTGAATGGAATTACAGAAGAGTAATCAAGGGCTATATTATGAATGATGAACGGCTAAAAAACTTTGGAACTGTACTGACAAAGAACTATTAGAAGAGGTGTTAGATGAAAAAAAAGAATAATAAAATATATTATCATTATTGCTCTGTGGATACATTTTATAATATTTTGCAGACAGGTACCATCAGATTTGGAAATCCATTAAATATGAATGACTCGGCTGAAATTATTTGGCTCTTGGAAATGGTAAAAGATTTCGTTTTAAAAAGAGGGGGATATAATTCGATACTAGAGGATTGGAACTTGATAGAAAATATCTCAAAAACTCTATTGCAAGAAATGGACTGTCCCTATATTTTTTGCTTATCGAAGGAAAAGGATGTCTTGAGTCAATGGCGATCATATGCAAATGATGGGAAAGGTGTTGCAATTGGATTTAATGTTGATTTTATCGAAACATACTATTCATTATATGGAGCTGAAGTTATATATGACAGAGAAAAGCAATATGACATATTGAGTCGAAAAATCAGTGATAATATTTTAAGAAATTTAAATGCTGCAGTCAAAGATGGAAATAGAGATGAAATATATCGTAAAAGCAAAATTTTAGTCTCATATATCCTGCAAGATGCAATAATGTGTAAAAATCCAGCGTTTCGGGAAGAAAAGGAATATAGGTTGTATTGCGGATATAGAAAAAACAAGGAAAAAGATGTTAGTGATATAAAATTTAGGCTGAATGATTGTTCGATAATTCCATTTAGAGAACTATACTTCAAAAATAATGAGTATAGACTGATTGAAAATATAGTTGTTGGTCCTAAATCGTCTATTAATAATAGAAATTTGTGGCTTTTCTTAGAAAGTAAAGGGTTTAAATGGATTGATATTGATAGTAAGGAATGGCATATGAATGATAGCAAGTGGAAAGAGCATGTAATAGTTTCGCAGGCGACTTATCGCTAACATATAGATTTTATCGTATCTATTCCAAAGACCAGAACTGATTTTGAAAGACAGAGAAAAGCCGAAACTAAGGTCGATTATTATGTGGAGAAAGCATCATGGAGAATGAATTAGTTAAGATTTTTGAAAGGGCAAATAAAAGGTTTTTAAAGGAAAATACAGCATTTATTTTGAGTAATGTAGCGGAAAGAAGTTTATATAGCACATTGGCTCAATGCCTTTATTTGGAAATTAGACATAGCAAATACTCTAGGTATTATGTTGATGTTGAATACAATAGAAATAATGGTCGAGTAAAGACTATTTGTAATGATGATTTAAAGGTAGTAACTATTATGTGTGATCTTATTGTACATAGTCGAGGAGAAATTGTTGAAAAAGATAACCTTATTGCATTAGAAATGAAAAAATCATATCGACCAATGAAGGAAAAGGAGAATGACAAAGCTAGGCTGGTTGCATTGACAAAAGATTCGTATGATGGAGTGTGGTCATTTGATGGAAAAACATTGCCAGAACATGTTTGCGGATACGATTTGGGGGGTTATTATGAAATAGATTCAAAGAATTGTCTTATTGATATAGAATACTATGTGAAAGGGAAAAAAGTAAGAACTTATGAAGAGAAAATATTGACGTAAAAGACAATTAAATTTGAAAAACTAAATGAAATATGTAATGAGAGAAAAGCTAAGTTGCTACAACTAAACAAAACGAATGCTAAAATTATGAACAGTTACTATATAAAGTCAGAAATATGAAAGGTTGTATTATATGGATAATATTCAAAATGAAAATTTTTATAATAAAGTAATAGAGTTATTCCAAAATGCAAAGAAAAATTTGGCGGCAGCAGTGAATATGACAATGGTATATTCCTATTATGAAGCAGGAAGGATGATTGTCGAAGAAGAACAAGGTGGAAAAGAACGTGCGACATATGGAAAGTACATTTTAAAAGAATTGTCTCAGAGACTGACACAGAAATTTGGAAGAGGATATTCATACGATAATTTAAAACTTATGCGTAAATTTTATCTGGTTTATTCCAAGGATTCAATTGGGGAAACGCCGTTTCCCCAATCTGAAAAACTTCCAGTTACACAGGAAGGGAGAAAATTTTATCTGAGTTGGTCTCATTATCTTATTCTTATGCGAATAAACAATATTGAAGAACGCCATTTTTATGAGATAGAAGCATATAGAAATGGGTGGAGTAAAGATGAATTGGCTCGACAGTATGGAAGTTCGCTCTATGAACGACTTGCGTTAAGCAGAAATAAAGAAGAAGTAATGCGTCTTGCAACAGAAGGACAAATGCTTGAAAAGCCAGAAGATATATTCAAAGATCCGTATATTTTAGAGTTTACAGGACTTCCAGAAATGGTTACTTATTCTGAAACGGAATTGGAAAATCGAATTATAGATAATTTGCAGAAGTTCCTATTAGAATTAGGGAGAGGATTTGCATTTGTAGGTAGGCAGGTTAGATTTACATTTGAAGAAGAGCATTTTAGAGTTGATTTGGTGTTTTATAATCGTTTGCTGCGTTGTTTTGTATTGTTTGATTTGAAAATCGGTCAGTTAAAGCATCAAGATATAGGACAGATGCAGATGTATGTCAATTATTATGATCGAAAAGTTAAATTGGACGATGAAAATTCAACAATAGGCATTATAATTTGCAAAGATAAGAAGGATGCTATTGTAGAAATGACATTGCCTAAGGACAATAATCAGATATTTGCGAGTAAATATGAGACAGTACTTCCTAGTAAAGAGGAACTACAAACATTATTAGAAGATAAGAATTTGGAATAAATGAGGGATGATTTAAACAGAGGAGAACTATATGGATCATTTTGAATTAGTATCAGAATACGCACCAACCGGTGATCAGCCACAAGCCATTGACCAGCTTGTAAAGGGCTTCCAAGAAGGCAACCAGTGCCAGACACTTCTTGGCGTTACCGGTTCGGGCAAGACGTTTACGATGGCGAATGTCATCGCACAATTAAATAAACCAACATTGATCATCGCGCACAACAAGACTCTGGCGGCTCAGTTATATGGAGAATTCAAAGAATTCTTTCCCAATAATGCAGTGGAATATTTTGTGAGCTACTACGATTACTATCAGCCTGAAGCTTACGTCCCTTCTTCGGACACTTACATTGCGAAAGATTCCGCAATCAATGATGAAATTGACAAGCTGCGTTTATCCGCGACAATGGCGCTGGCAGAGAGGCGCGACGTGATCATTGTAGCGAGTGTTTCCTGTATTTATGGGCTGGGAAGTCCTGTAGATTACCAGAATATGGTGATTTCTTTGAGGCCGGGAATGATCAAAGACCGGGATGAAGTGGTTGCAAAGTTGATTGAGATCCAATATAACAGAAATGATATGGACTTTCACAGAGGAACGTTCCGGGTTCGAGGGGACGTGCTGGAGGTGATTCCTGCATATGAGTCAGATGTTGCGGTTCGAATTGAATTTTTTGGCGATGAAGTGGACAGAATCACAGAAGTAGACATTTTAACTGGTGAAATCAGGGATGAATTGAAGCATGTAGCAATTTTCCCGGCATCTCACTATGTTGTGGATAAAGAAAATATCAATCGTGCAGTGAAGGCGATTGAGGAAGAATTAGAAGAACGTGTCAGAGAGTTTAAGAAACAGGACAAGCTTTTGGAGGCACAGAGGATTGCTGAGCGGACGAATTTTGACATTGAGATGATGAAAGAAACCGGATTTTGTTCCGGGATTGAAAACTATTCCCGTCATCTGGCAGGATTGGAACCGGGACAGGCGCCATACACTCTGATTGATTATTTTCCGGATGATTTCATTATGATGATCGATGAATCTCACAAGACAGTCCCACAAATCGGAGGTATGTATTCCGGGGATCAGTCGAGAAAGTCTACCTTGGTGGATTATGGATTTCGACTGCCGTCTGCAAAGGATAACCGTCCCTTGAATTTTGAAGAATTTGAAAGTAAGATCAATCAGGTTCTGTTTGTATCTGCAACGCCTGGAGTGTATGAGGAAGAGCATGAATTGCTGAGAGCAGAGCAGGTGATCCGTCCGACGGGACTTTTGGATCCGGAAGTAGAAGTGCGTCCTGTAGAGGGACAGATTGATGATCTGATCGGAAAAATCAAGACGGAGATTTCCAAGAAAAATAAAGTGTTGGTGACAACATTGACAAAACGTATGGCAGAAGATCTGACAGACTATATGAGGGAAATCGGAATCCGCGTAAAATATCTACATTCCGATATTGATACATTGGAACGAACGGAGATCATTCGTGATATGCGTCTAGATGTTTTTGATGTACTTGTAGGAATCAACCTGCTAAGAGAAGGTTTGGATATTCCGGAGATCACATTGGTGGCAATTTTGGATGCGGATAAAGAAGGTTTCCTTCGTTCAGAGACATCTCTGATCCAGACAATCGGACGCGCCGCGCGAAATGCCGAAGGGCATGTGATCATGTATGCAGACAAAGTGACGGATTCTATGCGTCTGGCTATTGATGAGACAGAACGGCGCCGTAAGATCCAGATGGCATATAATGAAGAACATGGTATAACGCCGAAGACGATCCAGAAAGCAGTGCGCGACCAGATCCGGATTTCCAAGAAAGTAGCTGCAGAAGAACTGAAACTGGAGAAAGATCCGGAATCTATGAGTAAAAAGGAACTGGAAAAACTAATCGCAGATGTGACAAAACGAATGAAAAAAGCAGCAGCAGAACTGGATTTCGAATCAGCAGCAGAATTAAGAGATAAATTGATCGAGTTGAAACAGGTTTTGCATGAGATTGATTGAGGTTGATATATAATAGGAAGGGATAGTTACATGGGAAAAAAGATGGACGCCAGACAGTATATTAAGATACGAGGCGCAAATGAAAACAATTTGAAAAATATAGATGTGGACATTCCGCGAAATGAACTGGTTGTACTGACTGGACTGAGTGGATCTGGAAAATCTTCACTGGCATTTGATACGATCTATGCAGAAGGACAGAGAAGATATATGGAATCACTGTCATCTTATGCCAGACAGTTTCTTGGACAGATGGAAAAGCCGGATGTTGAAAGCATTGAAGGATTGTCACCGGCGATTTCCATTGACCAAAAATCAACCAATCACAATCCCCGTTCTACCGTTGGAACGGTGACAGAGATTTATGATTATTTTCGTTTGTTGTATGCGAGGATTGGGATTCCACATTGTCCGAAATGTGGAAAGGAGATCAAAAAGCAGACGGTAGACCAGATGGTAGATCAGATCATGGGACTTCCAGAGGGAAGTAAAATACAGTTGCTTGCCCCGGTTGTCAGAGGCCGGAAAGGAACGCATGCCAAATTGTTTGAGCAGGCGAAGAAATCGGGATATGTGCGTGTTCGTGTGGATGGAAATCTGTATGAGTTGTCAGAAGAGATTGCGCTGGACAAAAATATCAAGCACAATATCGAGATCATCGTGGATCGTCTGGTGGTAAAACCGGGCATCGAAAAGCGAATGACAGATTCCGTAGAGAGTGTGCTTGCATTGGCGGAAGGACTTTTGATCGTGGATATTATCGGAGGAGAACCCATGAATTTCAGTCAGAGTTTTTCCTGTCCGGACTGCGGAATCAGCATCGAAGAAATTGAGCCGAGAAGTTTTTCGTTCAATAATCCGTTTGGAGCCTGCCCGACCTGTTTTGGACTTGGATACAAGATGGAGTTTGATGAGGATCTGATGATACCGGATCCGTCGCTGAGCATCCAGCAGGGAGCGATCGCAGTGATGGGATGGCAGTCCTGTACAGAAAAATCTAGTTTTACAAGAGCGATTCTGGATGCGTTGTGTGAGGAGTATCAGTTTGATTTGGAGACTCCATTTCAGGAGTATCCGAAAGAAATCCATGATCTTCTGATCTATGGGACAAATGGAAAAACAGTAAAAGTACATTACAAAGGACAACGGGGAGAAGGTGTTTACGATGTGGCGTTTGAAGGGCTGATCAAAAATGTAGAGCGTCGTTATCGGGAGACAGGCTCTGAGACAATGAAAGCAGAATATGAGACGTTCATGCGGATCACCCCTTGTTCAGAATGTAACGGACAGAGATTGAAAAAGAGTTCTCTTGCAGTCACAGTAGGAGGCAAAAACATTGCAGAACTGACAGCGGTTTCCATCGATAAGCTGAAGCAGTTTTTACAGGGGCTGACATTGACGGAGACTCAGCAGCTGATTGGAGAACAGATCTTAAAAGAGATCAAGGCAAGGATCCAGTTTTTATTGGATGTAGGTCTGGATTATCTGACATTGGCCAGAGCAACAGGCACGCTGTCCGGCGGAGAAGCACAGCGGATTCGTCTGGCCACACAGATTGGTTCCGGTCTGGTGGGAGTTGCCTACATTCTGGATGAACCAAGTATCGGTCTTCACCAGCGAGACAATGATAAACTGCTGGCAACATTAAAGCACCTTCGAGATCTGGGCAATTCGCTGATCGTGGTAGAGCACGACGAAGATACGATGCTGGCAGCTGACTGTATTGTAGACATCGGTCCCGGGGCAGGCGAGCATGGCGGTCAGGTAGTGGCAGTGGGAACGGCCGAGGAGCTGATGGCAAATGAAAATTCAGTGACAGGAGCGTATCTGAGCGGGCGGATGAAGATTCCGGTTCCTGAAAAAAGGGAAAAACCAACCGGATACTTAAAAGTAGTTGGAGCAAAAGAAAATAACCTGAAAAATATCGATGTGAAATTTCCACTTGGAATCATGACCTGTGTAACAGGAGTGTCTGGTTCTGGAAAGAGTTCTTTGGTCAATGAGATTTTATATAAGACGCTGGCAAAGAAGTTGAATCATGCAAGGACCATTCCGGGAAAACATACAAGGATCGAAGGTCTGGATCAGGTAGATAAGGTGATCGATATTGATCAGTCGCCAATTGGAAGAACTCCGAGATCGAATCCGGCAACCTATACAGGGGTATTTGATCTGATCCGGGATCTGTTCGCAGCGACACCGGATGCAAAAGCAAGAGGATATAAAAAGGGGCGGTTTAGTTTCAATGTAAAGGGCGGACGATGTGAAGCCTGCAGCGGAGATGGAATCATTAAGATTGAGATGCATTTCCTGCCAGATGTCTATGTGCCATGTGAAGTATGTGGAGGAAAACGTTATAACAGAGAAACTCTGGAAGTGAAATATAAAGGGAAGACCATTTATGATGTTTTAAATATGACAGTAGAAGAAGCTCTCACCTTTTTTGAACATGTTCCGAGTATTCGAAGAAAGATGGAGACGCTCAATGATGTGGGACTGTCCTATATTCGACTGGGACAGCCGTCTACGACATTATCCGGAGGAGAAGCACAGAGGATCAAACTGGCAACCGAACTGAGCAAGAGAAGTACCGGAAAGACAGTTTATATTCTGGATGAGCCGACTACGGGACTGCATTTTGCAGATGTGCACAAGCTCACAGAGATTTTAAGAAGACTGTCCGGAGATGGAAATACGGTGATCGTGATCGAGCACAATCTGGATGTGATCAAGACTGCAGATTACATCATTGATATTGGTCCGGAAGGCGGAGATAAGGGCGGAACAGTTGTAGCAGCGGGTACACCGGAAGAAATCGCACAAAATCCAAATTCTTATACTGGAAAATACATTGCATCAATCCTTAAGAAAAAGTAAAAATACAGAAAAAGGGTTTTCAATTCAAAAAAAGTTTATTATACTTATTTATGCGAGTATCTGAGGCCGAAAGAGAAAACAGGGCACCAGCAGTGAACTGTGACAATGCAAAAGAGGGGAAATAGAATCAATAAGGCTGGAGGAGAAAAAATGGCTGTAGATATCGGGATAGATCTGGGAACCGCAAGTGTTCTGGTGTACGTAAAAGGGAAAGGTGTTGTGCTGAAAGAACCGTCAGTGGTGGCATTTGACAGAGACACGAATGTGATCAAAGCCATCGGGGAGGAAGCACGTCTGATGCTGGGGCGGACACCGGGGAATATTGTAGCTGTGCGCCCATTAAAGCAGGGTGTGATCTCAGATTATACAGTGACAGAGAAAATGATACAATACTTTGTGCGAAAAGCAGTTGGAAAGCGCACCTTCAAAAAACCGAGGATCAGCGTTTGCGTGCCAAGCGGTGTTACCGAAGTGGAGAAAAAAGCAGTGGAGGAAGCTGCATTCGCAGCTGGCGCCAGAGAAGTTCATCTGATTGAAGAACCTGTGGCAGCAGCCATTGGGGCAGGGATTGATATTGCAAGACCCTGCGGAAATATGATCGTAGACGTGGGAGGCGGTACATCGGATATTGCTGTGATCTCACTGGGAGGAGCTGTGGTACACTCTTCTGTGAAAGTGGCCGGTGATGATTTTGATGATGCGATCGTAAGATATATGCGAAAGAAGCATAATCTGCTGATCGGAGAGCGGACAGCAGAGGATATTAAAATAAAGATCGGAACAGTGTATCCTCTGGTAGAGGAAGAAGTCATGGAAGTCAGAGGAAGGAATTTGATCACCGGACTTCCCAAAACTGTGACAGTGACATCTTCCGAGGCAGAAGAGGCGCTTCAGGAGGTGGCAGGTCAGATTGTGGAGGAAGTGGTATCTGTTTTGGAGCAGACACCGCCGGAACTTTCCGCAGATATTCTGGACAGAGGAATTGTCCTGACAGGAGGCGGGGCAATGCTGCGCGGATTGGAAGAACTGATCGAAGAAAAGACAGGGATCAATACGATGACAGCGGAAGACCCCATGAAAGCAGTTGCAATCGGGACAGGACAGTTTGTGGAATTTATGAGTGGCAGAAAGGATTTTTGATTGAAAATTCAAAGGGACAGGCTGCTTTGGAAACAGGATTTGAATTCTGTTTACCAGAGAAGTCTGTCTTCTGTTATATAGAATGAAATATAAAATACAGTTATACATGTATACAATCAGAGAAACTGTAAGATCAGCAGGAGGAAAAGGTGGAAAATGTGACAGGATATGTGGAGCACATAGTGTTTCGCAATGAAGAGAACGGATACACAGTGTTTCAGCTGGAAAATGAGGATGGCGAGATTACCTGTGTCGGAACATTTAATTTTATCAGTGAAGGGGAACATCTGGAAGTTGCGGGGGAGTATGTCAATCATGCAGTATATGGGACACAGTTGAAAGTCGGTTCTTACGCGGTGAAAGAACCGGAAGATCTGATTTCAATCGAGCGTTATCTTGGATCGGGGGCGATCAAAGGGGTAGGCGCTGCATTGGCCGGGCGGATCGTAAGAAAATTTAAGAAAGATACTTTTCGGATCATAGAAGAAGAGCCGGAGCGTTTGGCAGAGATCAATGGGATTAGTGAGAGAAAAGCACGTGAGATCGCGATACAGGTGGAAGAGAAAAAAGGGATGCGTAAGGTGATGATCTATCTGCAGAAATATGGGATCACCACGGCGCTGTCTGCAAAAATCTATCAGAAATATGGAAATAAGGTATATGAAATCCTGGAGGAGAATCCCTACAAACTGGCAGATGATATCGAGGGAATCGGCTTTAAAACTGCGGACGAGATCGCGGCGAGGATCGGGATCCATACAGATTCGGATTTTCGGATTCAAAGCGGGATTTTCTATGTATTGCAGCAGGCCATGTCCGAAGGGCATATCTATCTTCCAAAAGAAGTGCTTCAGGCAAGAGCGGTAAAGCTGCTTGGAGTTCCTCTGGATGGGATTGAAAAATATATTATGGATCTTTGTATGGAACGAAAAACCGTGATGAAGGAGGTTGAAGGAGAAATCAGAGTGTATCCCTCCAGATTTTATTATATGGAACTAAACACAGCGCGCATGTGCCACGATCTGGATATTGACTGTGAGATGCCTCAGGATCTGATGGAAAGACGGCTGCGTACCGTGGAGGAAAAAGAACAAATTTCGCTGGACGTGATGCAGCATGAGGCTGTGATCGAATCGATCAAACACGGGCTTTTGATTTTAACCGGAGGTCCTGGTACAGGGAAGACCACAACGATCAATACCATGATCCAGTTTTTCGAAAGTGAGGGAATGAGCATTCTGCTGGCAGCGCCTACAGGAAGGGCAGCGAAGAGGATGACAGAAGCAACAGGGTACGAGGCTCAGACGATCCACCGGTTGCTGGAGGTGAGCGGCAATCCAGAAGATGAGGGAAGTGTCAACGGCTTTTTGCGAAACAGAGATAATCCACTGGAGACAGATGTTCTGATCATTGATGAGATGTCCATGGTGGATCTGACACTGATGCATGCACTTTTGACGGCTGTTGTGCCGGGGACCAGACTGATTCTTGTGGGGGATGTGAATCAGCTTCCTTCGGTGGGACCTGGAAGTGTATTAAAAGATCTGATCGCATCCCAGCGGTTTCACGTCGTAACGTTGACGAAGATCTTCCGGCAGGCGGGGGAAAGCGATATTGTAACGAATGCCCATCGGATCAATGCAGGAGAACGGGTTGTCCTGAATAATAAAAGCCGGGATTTCTTTTTCCTGAAACGTCAGGAGGCAAATGTGATCATTGGGGTGGTGATCACTCTGATCCAGAAAAAACTGCCCAAATATGTAGATGCCGCTCCATTTGATATCCAGGTCATGACTCCTACCAGAAAGGGATTGCTGGGAGTAGAGCGGCTGAATGTGATATTACAGAGATATCTGAATCCGCCGGATACCAAAAAGGAAGAGAAAGAGATCAATGGAAGAATTTTCAGGACAGGGGATAAGGTGATGCAGATTAAGAACAATTATCAGCTGGAATGGGAAATTTGTACCAGGTATGGTCTTACCGTAGATAAGGGAATGGGCGTCTTTAACGGCGATATGGGAATCATCAGAGAAATCAGCGAGTATAAAGAGACGCTGACTGTAGAATACGATGAAAAAAAACAGGTAGAATATCCGTTTGAATTATTAGATGAACTGGAACTGGCATATGCGATCACGGTACATAAATCTCAGGGAAGTGAATATCCGGCTGTGGTGATCCCGTTGCTTCCGGGACCGAAATTGCTGTATAATCGGAATTTATTGTATACAGCTGTAACAAGAGCAAAAAAATGTTTGACAATTGTAGGGAGTGAAGATACATTTCAGGAAATGATCAGAAACAAAAACGAACAGGAGCGTTATACCAGCTTAGACGAGCGTATACGCGAATTTTAGAATTGCTGTATCCACCGGTATGTCCTTTTTGCGAAGAAATTTATCCGGATGGGATTTGTCCGTTGTGCAAAAAGAAAATTACATACATCAGACAGCCCCGCTGTATGAAATGCGGGAAGCCATTAAAGGCAGAAGAACAGGAATATTGCAGGGACTGCACAAAGTATCCATACGCATACGAACAGGGGAGAAGTCTCTGGGTGCATAAGGCGTCGGTATCTGTGGGGATTTACAAATTTAAATATAAAAACAGAAGATGCTATAGTGAAGTGTTCGGCGCAGAGATGGCGGAGACTTTTCTGGATCAGGTCAGAAGATGGGAAATCGAGGAAATCATACCGGTTCCGCTGCACAGTTCCAGGAGGAGAGCGCGGGGGTATAATCAGGCAGAGTTGCTTGCAGACGAACTGGGAAAAAGGTGGGGAATTCCGGTCAATAAGAAAGCAGTCATCCGAATTCAGAAGACTATACCGCAAAAAGAGCTTGGAAATCGTGCAAGAATAGAAAATCTGAAGGCAGCATTCGGTGTTTCGAAAACGTGGATCCCGAAACAGAAGGTGCTGATCATTGATGATATTTATACAACAGGAAATACCATACACAGAGTTGCGAAGGTGTTGAAAAAGGCAGGAGCACAAAAAGTCTATTTTTTGACTATAAGCATTGGACAAGGACTCTGACAGTATGATATACTAAAAATGATGTTTAAACGGCAAAAGATAGAGGTGGAGACATGTTAGATAAAAGAAAGATACGTCTGATGATCAGAATGGCTTCTTATGAAAAGCAGGGAGCAGAAGAAGATTTGAAGATCAGCAGCTATTACAAAAAAGATTATGTCAGTATGAATGTATGGGCAACAGCAATCTGGTTTACCATCGGATATGGGATTGTGGCTGCTTTGATCGCGTTTTGTCTGATGGAACAAATTTTGAAAAATCTGACGATCTTAAAGCTTGTGATTCTGACAGGGACAGTCGTTGGAATCTACCTGGTTCTGTTGATCATTTATTGCTCTTGTGCGAGACGGTTTTATAAGAAAAAGCATAATCTGGCAAAACAGCATGCGAAAAAATATTATCGGGATTTATCCCGTTTGGAAAAGATAAATATGAAGGAGAAAAAATAATTATGAGTACATTACTTGTCTGGAAAGACCAGATAGAAAAAATTTATGCAAAGTATTCTTTTTACATCCTTAAAGTACTGCAGTTTGCATTGGGATTATGTGTGTTTGGTATGATCAATTCGAATATCGGATTTATGAAGTCTTTGTCTTCTACAGTCTGTACTGTGGGTCTGGCGGCAGTGAGTGCATTTCTTCCGCTTGGACTGCTGGCGTTGCTGGCAGCAGTTTTCGTACTGATCCAGTTGTATGCACTGTCACTTCCGGTGGCGGGATTATGTCTGGTAATCTTTCTGGTGATGTATATCCTGTATATCCGCTTCACACCAAAAAGATCCTGGCTGATCGTTGTGGCTGCGCTGGCAGCAGCATGGAAAGTACCGTATCTGATCCCGGTTGCATTTGGACTGCTGGGCACACCGATCCTGGCGCTTCCGGCAATGTGTGGGGTGATCGTCTATTATATGCTTCATACAGTGAAGCTGACAGCGTCTGCGTTTCAGAGCGGTGGTATGAAAGAGATGCTGGATGGAATTATGGTGTTTACGAAGCAGACACTGTCTAATAAAGAAATGTGGATGATGGCAGCTGTTTTGTTTTTTGCACTTCTGATCGTCTATGGGCTGCGGACACGCGGAATCAGTCATGCGTGGAAGACGGCTGCGGTTACAGGGGCGATCGCAGCAGCGGCTTTGCAGGTGATCGGCAGCATGCTTCTGGATCTTCCGATTGGGATCGGAGTGATCGTGTTGGATCTGGTCCTTGCGATCGCAGCAGGATTTGTTCTGGAGTTTTTCTTCCTGGCAGTGGACTATTCAAGAACAGAGACCCTGCAGTTTGAGGATGATGAATATTATTATTATGTAAAAGCAGTTCCGAAAGTAGGTGTGACACTTCCGGAAAAGCAGGTAAAACATATTACGGAGCCGCATGAAAATCAGGGAGAAGCAGTTCTGATGGAAAAGCATGAGCCGGAAGAGCTTCCGAAAGTGCAGATTCAGGAAACCATAGCTCTGGATCCACAGCAGATTCAGGAAGCAGATCTGGAGAAGAATGTAGATGAGCTGCTGCTGACACAGAGTTTGAATGAAGAATTAAGACAGAATCAGCAGGAACCGGAGGATGATTTGAGTCTGACAAAAAGTTTGGGAGAACTTTGGACGAAGACACCAGGGGCAGATGAATAATTAGAGAAGACAGGAGGTGACTGGATGGGAGAATGGATCCGAAATTTTTTTAACAATTACATAAATGGGCTATATTTTCCAACGGTACATTTGACAGATATTCTGGAAATTCTGATCATCACGGTCATCGTTTATGAGATTATGCTCTGGATCAAGAACACAAAAGCATGGATGCTGTTAAAAGGGATGATCATGCTCGGTGCGTTCTTTCTCCTGGCAGCGATTTTCAAGATGCATACCATTTTGTTTGTAGCAAAAGAGTCTATCAGCGTCCTTGCCATTGCGGCAGTTGTTGTATTCCAGCCAGAGCTCAGACGTGCACTGGAAAAGCTGGGAGAAAAGAATTTTCTTTCCAGCGTCAGTCTGTTTGACAGAGGAAAAGAAAATCAGAGGTTTTCGGATGATACAGTGGACGGAATTGTGAAGGCGTGCTTTGAAATGGGAAGTGTCTGCACAGGAGCTCTGATCGTAGTAGAGCAGGCGATCCATTTGACAGAGTATGAGGTGACGGGAATTGAACTGGATTGTAAAGTATCACCTCAGGTTTTGATCAACATCTTTGAACACAATACACCTCTTCATGATGGTGCAATCATCATCCGGGGGAATCGGATCACCTCAGCAACCTGTTATCTTCCTCTTTCGGATAATATGCAGATCAGCAAAGAGTTAGGAACAAGACATAGAGCTGCACTTGGGATGAGTGAGGTCAGTGATGCGCTGGTGATCGCAGTTTCGGAAGAAACAGGACAGGTATCTGTTGCAATGGGAGGAAGACTGGAGAGAGGAGTGACCCCGGAACGGCTGCAGGAGAGACTGAAGAAAATTCAGTATAGAACATCGGACGTGAAAAAATTCACCATACGGAAAGGGCGGCGAAAGAATGAAGAAGCATAGGATCATGGAAAATCTTGGATTGAAAATCATTGCGCTGTTCTTTGCGATTTTTCTGTGGCTGATCGTGATCAATATTGATGACCCTGTTGACACCCAGACATTTGATAATATTCCGGTGGAGGTTACCAATGAACAGATCGTGAAAAGCAAAGGGAAAACATATCGGATCTTAGATGGAACGGAGAACGTAAGTGTGAAGGTGACTGCCAAACGGGAAATCCTGGAAAATCTGACTTCTTCCGATTTCCGGGCAGTAGCTGATATGCAGGAAATGCAGATCAATAGTCTGATCCCGATCAAAGTTTCTGTAAAAAGATACAGTAGTGAGTGTAAGGCAGAAGCTTCTCCAAATAATCTGGTGATTGAGATCAGTGATGTAAAGAGCAAGGTGTTCCCGCTGACAGTCAGTGTTTCCGGTACTCCGCAAAATGGCTGCATGATCGGTAATATGACGGTCAATCCGGAGAAGATTACGATCACTGGTTCTCAGCCTATGGTAGAGAGTATTGAGAAAGCAATTGTAAAAGTAGATGTAACCGGACGGTCGGAGTCAGGGACTGTGCAGGGAAATCTGGTATTGTATGACAGTCAGGGAAATGTAGTAGATCAGAATAAATTAAGCAATAACCTGAATACGGAGACCGGAATTCAGGTAGAGATCCAGGTGTTGAATACAAAAGATATTCCGATCATTTATGAAACACCGACAATTTTGAAGGAGAATTATATTTGTACGGGCTGGACTTGTGAGCCACAGTCCATACAGGTATGGGGAACAGAGGAAGATCTGGAAGATCTGACCGAGATTACAATTCCGGCATCGGAGATCGATGTCAGTGATGCGACCAAAAAAGTAGAAAAAACAGTAGAAATCCAGCCATATCTTCCAGAGGGGATTTCTCTGGCAGATGATACCATGAATGCGGTTTTGATCACGGTTCTGATCGAACAGGAAGGTTCCAGAACAATTGAATTTCCAGTAGAAGGAATTCAGATCAATAATTTAAAGGATAAATATGAACTTTCGTTTGAAAATTCAGAAGTAGTAGAACTGAAATTTGTGGGAGAACAGAAAAAGTTGGATCAGCTGGATATTACCAATGCGGTTTCGATCGATCTTCAGTCCTGTAAAGAGGCAGGGGAGTATGAACTCCAGGTATCTGTAGAAATACCAGAAGAAATTCAGCTTGTCCGGCAGCCGAAGGTCAAAGTAAAGCTGACAGAAAAGAAAGAAACATCAGTATCGAATACAGACAGCGAACCGAAAGACGAAAAAGAGATAGAATAAGGGAGGCAGTATAGAGATGGTAAGCGGAAAGACAAAGATAAAAAATCCGACAGGGCTGCATTTACGGCCGGCAGGATTATTCTGTAAAACAGCCATGCAGTTTGGAAGTAAGATCACTGTGAAAAAGCAGGCAAGAAATGAAGAGATCACAGCGAATGCAAAAAGCGTATTAAGTGTTCTTGGAGCCTGCATTAAAAGCGGAGACGAGATTGAATTAATCTGTGAAGGGGCAGATGAGAATGCTGCTCTGGCAGAAATGATCCGGATCATAGAAGACGGACTTGGGGAGTAAAAATAAGAAACACAGTTAAAAAAGAAGGAGCAGGATATGAATCAAGCAACATTAGTCATCATGGCAGCAGGAATCGGAAGTCGGTTTGGCGGCGGGATCAAACAGTTGGAGCCAGTGGGACCAAATGGCGAGATCATCATGGATTATTCGATCTATGATGCCATGGAGGCCGGATTTGATAAAGTAGTATTTGTAATCAGAAAGGATCTGGAAAAAGATTTTAAAGAAGTAATCGGCAACCGGATTGAAAAAGTGATAGATGTTGCCTATGCATATCAGGAGATCGATGATATTCCAGAAGTTTACAAAGAGAGATTTAAAGATCGGACAAAGCCATGGGGGACAGGTCAGGCGATCCTGTGCTGCAAGGAGGTTGTAGACAGTCCGTTCTTAGTGATCAATGCAGATGACTATTATGGAAAGCAGGCTTATGTAGAGGCATATGAATATTTAACAGGAACAAAGAATGATTCCACGACAGAACTGTGTATGGTAAGTTTTGTCCTGAAAAATACATTGAGTGAGAACGGGGCTGTGACACGGGGAATCTGTAAGGTAAATGAAGAAGGATATCTGGCAGACATTGTGGAGACCAGCGGGATCGAGAAGACAGAAGAAGGGGCTGCGGTACATACAGAGAATGAGTATGTTTCGGTAGATGTGGAATCCAGCGTGTCTATGAATATGTGGGGACTTCATCCGGAGTTTTTTGAGATTTTGGAACAGGGATTTGAAGAATTTGTGGCCAATACACCAGAGAATAATCTGAAAGCAGAATATCTCCTCCCAACGATCATAGGAGATCTTTTGAAACAAAAGCTGGCATCAGTTAAAGTGCTGACTTCCAAAGATAAGTGGTTTGGAGTAACTTATAAGGAAGACAAAGAATCTGTGGTTTCGGCACTGCAGGCACTGATCAAAGATGGAGTATATCCAGAAAAATTATTTTAATAGAGCGCAGAAAGAGAGGGGAGAAACGCAACGAATGTAAAGGTTGCGTTTCTTTTGCTGTGATTGAACAGAAAGAGAAACCGGAAGATAGGGCAGGAAAAGGTAGAAATTTGCGCAGGAGTGTGCTATTCTCATAAGGTATTTTGAAAAAGTGTTAAGGAGAGGACATAAGATTGCAGGAAGTTAATAAAAATAGAAGAAAAAGGCATGAAGAGAACAGAAGAGACAGAAAAGCAGCGAGAAGAGAAGAAAGAGTAGAAAAAAGGGAAGATAAAAATCTGGAAGAGATTACAATAAATCAGATGAAAATGAATATTGGTATTGTTATTTTGGGGAAGATGATAAAATTTGTTCAAATTCTTACAAAAATTTTATTGTGTATTTTGGCAGTATTATTATCATTTTTGGCAATTCTTCTTCATGAAGCGGCGAATTGGATGTTAGCAACCTGGACAAATTTATCCATGGAAGAACTTGTGGCACAAATGAAAACTCCAATTCAGGGAACCAGCCATGAAGTACTTTGGGATTTTGTGGAGACATGTGTTCCTGCAGCGGTGATGGCCGTGTTTTTTGTAGTACTTGTGATGGCTCTTGCAAGGAAAACAAAAATTACAAAATGGATTTTGCAGATTGGCGCTGTTGCAGGTTCCATGGCATTGATCGTATCATCTGCACAGATGGTATGGAATGAGTTAGATGTGGGGGAATATCTGGAAAATCAAAAGACAGAATCCCCATTTATTGAAGATCATTATGCAAATCCACATGAAATACCGATCAATTTTCCGGAGCAGAAAAGGAATTTGATCTATATTTTTATGGAATCGATGGAGACAACTTATGCGTCAAAAGATGTTGGCGGCGGTTTGGATTTTAACTGTATTCCGGAATTGACACAGCTGGCAATGGAGAATGTGAATTTTTCAGGGACAGAACAACTAGGGGGGATTTATCCGTCTGATGGCGCCACGTGGACTATGGGGGCTATGGTAGCCCAGACTTCTGGTCTTCCGTTGAAATTAAATCTGAGAGCAGAAAATGTGAGTGAAGATATCGAAGTATTGCCTGGAGTAAAAACATTGGGTGATATATTAAGAGAACAGGGATATCATCAGGAAATTTTATTTGGTTCAGATGGTGAATTTGCTGGAAGACAGCAGTATTTTGAAAAACATGGAGGATATCAGGTCTTAGATTACAAATATGCATCTGAAAATGGGTGGCTTCCAAGTCCGGATTATCGGGTTTGGTGGGGCTATGAAGATGAAAAATTATTTGAATTTGCAAAAGCACGTTTAACGGAGATTGGAAACAGCGCACAGCCGTTTAATTTTACAATGCTGACAGTTGATACACATTTTGAGGATGGTTATCCTTGCAGGTTATGTCAGGATATTTATGGAGAACAGTATGCAAATGTGATGGCATGTTCCAGCAGGCAGCTTGTAGATTTTGTGCGTTGGATTCAGCAGCAGCCATTTTATCAGAATACAACCATTGTTCTGGTAGGGGATCATCTGACAATGGACAGTGATTTTTGTGCAGCAGTACCGGAAGATTATCAGAGAGGCGTTCTGAATATTTTTGTAAATGCTCCGGTAGAAGCAGTTAATACAAAAAACAGAGTGGCTTCCACGATGGATATGTTCCCGACAACAATCGCAGCGCTTGGCGGTGAAATTGCAGGGGACAGGCTGGGACTGGGAACCAATCTGTTTTCAGCAACACCGACTTTGGCAGAGGAATTTGGGATGGAACAGTTAAATGCAGAAGTTCGGAAAAATTCCTTGTTTTATACAGGGCTTGCTGGTGGCATGGAAGTGGATAATTCGGTTATGGATATGGAATAGATGAGAATGAGGGAAATATGGAACATAAAAAAATGAAGAAACAAAAATTAACAATAGCAGAATGGATTTGGATCGTTGGATTGTTTTTGGTAATGTTCTTTCTTAGTACTCAGAAAGGATTAGATTATGCCCCGGATGAACCGATGCGATATGACATTCCGAAGTATATATTTGAACATCATGCGTTGCCGAATGGTAATATGGAAAGTCTGCGAAATGAAATATGGGGATTTTCTTATGCATATTATCCGTTTTTCTTAGGACCGCTTTTGAGTGCAGGGTTTATGAAACTTGTATCTGTTTTTACAATGAATTCCTTTGCATTGCTGGTAGCAGCGAGATTTACAAGCGTATTAAGTGGTGTTTTGGTGGCGTATTTTGTGATTAAAATTGCAAATATATTGTTTGGAACGTATACAAAATGGATTTTGATCGCAGTAACAACATTGATCCCGCAATTTATTTTTTTGTCAACATATGTAAACAATGACATTATAGCAGTGGCAGGAAGCGCGATGATTCTATATGCATGGCTTCTTGGAATGAGTGAAAAATGGAATTTGAGGTCATGTACATTGCTGGCAGTTGGAATCGGAGTATGCGCATTGTCGTATTATAACTCTTATGGATGGATTTTATGTAGTATTTTTATCTTTTTTGCATCGGAATTGTGTCAGAGAAGAAAGAAACTCAGCGATAAAGAATTATGGAAATGGGGAATCTACATTAGTATTGTCGTATTGGTGATCATTTCGTTCTTCTTTATCCGCAATGCCGTACTGTATCATGGAGATTTTCTTGGAATGAGTTCCTTGACAGAATCTTCTGAAATGTTTGCCAGAGAGGATATAAAGCCATCCAATCGTCCGACACCGCAAAATTTAGGGATGGGATTTGGTGAAATGCTCAGGACGACACGGTATATAGGCATTAACTGGGTAGAAGCTACGTTTGAAAGCTTTATTGCAGTGTTTAGTTATATGACGATTTTTGCACCAGATTGGATTTACAATGTGTACAAGTTTGTATTAGTGCTGGGAGTGTTGGGAGTGTTGCTATCTTTCTTGAAAAAAGTACGAAAGAAAGAGGCAGAGTCAGGCACAGTAATCTTAGGAATCAACCTGTTGATCTGTCTTTTGATTCCGATTGGATTGAGTATGTACTATAGTTATGCAACCGATTATCAGCCACAGGGACGATATTGTTATCCTATGCTGTTGGCATTGACTTGCTTTATATCCAAAGGATTAGAATATCTGGTATTATGGATTCCTTCTGAGAAAATTCAAAGAACTATTTGTCATATATTACCAGCAGTCTTTTTAGGAATTACCGGATATGTGTATTTATCGATGTATCTGTGTGTGCTATAATAAAATTTAGAGGAAGAGGTGTTTGGGAAAGTGAAAGAAAAACCGATTTTGTATATTGTCATACCATGCTATAATGAAGAAGAAGTATTGCCGATTACAGCCCCTGAGTTTTCAGCGAAAATAGAAGAACTGATACAGTTGGAAAAAATCAGTACGGAAAGTAAAATCCTGTTTGTGGATGACGGCAGCAAAGACAATACATGGAAATTGATCCAGAAGTTCTCCAGGGAAAATCAAGTGTTCAGAGGAATCCGGCAAAGCAGGAACAGAGGACATCAGAATGCAGTTCTGGCAGGATTAATGGAAGCAAAAGAACTGGCGGATATCACGATCTCCATCGACTGTGACGGACAGGATGATATCAATGCCATGAATCAGATGGTCGAGGAGTACTTAAATGGCTGCGAAGTAGTATATGGGGTCAGAAGTAAAAGGGATACAGATACATTTTTTAAACGATTTACCGCAGAAGGATTTTATAAACTGTTGAACTGGATGGGAGCAGAAGTGGTGTTCAATCATGCAGACTATCGTCTGGTTTCTTCCAAAGTATTACATGCATTTCAGGAATATAAGGAAGTGAATATTTTCTTAAGAGGAATGTTTCCTTTGGTAGGATTTAAAAGTACAAGTGTGTACTATGAGAGACATGAAAGGATTGCCGGAGAGTCCCATTATCCTTTGAAAAAAATGCTGGCGCTGGCATTTGACGGCATCACCAGTTTGAGCGTGAAGCCAATCCGGATCATTACGGGGGTGGGAACACTGACTTCGATTTTAAGTTTGATCGGTGTGATATGGGCGGTGGTAAGAGCACTCTTGGGGTATACAGTAGCCGGATGGGCAAGTATTGTCAGTATTGTATGCTTTATGGGTGGTATACAACTGATCTGCCTTGGAGTGATTGGAGAATATATCGGTAAGATTTATATGGAAACCAAAGCCAGACCAAGATATATCATCAGCGAGCGCACATTTGAAACAGATTTACAAAAATAGATATTCAGCGCATTGCGCTTTTATCATAGATATCATGCGAAAAGAGAAAGGGGTTAAAGGACAAGAATGAAAAAAGTACAGAAAGTACTTGCGTTGCTGTTGGCGTTTGGGATGATATTGACATCACCCGGATTGAGTGCTGCAGCAACCGAATCAGCGCAGCCAGTGGAATCTGTTGTATCGCAAGAGGGGAATGCAGTACAGGAGCAGGGTTCAACGGATATTCTGGAGTATGTATATGTCGATGAGACGATGGTGAATATTCCACAGACACAGAATATTGCTGTTGCATTTACAGATCAGTCATTGATCTTGGAGTCTGCTGTATTGCAATATCGTTCTGTTGTGACAGGTGCCAGTTATGAAATGCAGGCATCTTCCATCATAGACAATACGGTATTATTCACACAGGATTATCCGGAAGGGTCGGCAGAAGATGTGGTTCAGCTGGAAAGCCTGAGTTATCAGAGTGCAGGAGAGACCCATACAGTTCATTTACTGGAAGAACAGATTGATGCAGGATATACGGTGTCTGCACAGCCGGAAAAAGAGAGCGTTCCGCAGGAAGCAATGCCGGATGTTGCAGTTTACTCGCTGAATGAAGAGGGAGATGTGATCGCAGCAGCTTCGGACACAGAAAATATTGAAAATGCTGTGGCGGAAGTCTTAGAGGAAGCAGATCCAATCTCAGAACAGGCGAGAGGAGCCAGAGTAAACAAAACAGTTGTGATTTGTGCAGGACATGATGCGACGCATACAGGTGCACAGGCAAATGGGCTGAAGGAAGAAGAACTTACATTTAAGGTTGCACAGTATTGTAAGCAGGCATTAGAGCAGTATCAGGGAGTTACAGTTCTTATGGATCGGGATTCCCTATCCTGTAAGTATCCGGGTCAGTCAACAAGTTATTGTCTGAATCAGAGGATTAAAGATGCAGCTGCAAACGGCGCTACGGTATTTGTAGATATCCATTTCAATACAGGCGGCGGAACAGGAGCAGAGGTTTATTATCCAAATAAAAGTTATAATGAAGGAATCAGCCAGGAAGGAAAAAAACTGGCAGATGAGATTCTGAAAGAACTGTCTGCACTTGGGTTGAAAAATCGCGGCTCTAAGATTAAAGACGGGACAACCGGCGAGACCGATCAAAACGGAAATAAAGATGACTATTTTACCACCAATTATCTGTCCAAACAGTATGGGATGACAGGAATCATCGTAGAGCATGCGTTTTTGGATCATGCATCCGATGCGGCAAAGTTAAAAGATGAGAGTTTCCTAAAGAAACTGGGAGAAGCAGATGCGGCAGGAATTGCTGCTACATATGGCTTTACAAAAGGTGGAGGAACGACTCCAACCCCGCCTCCGACAGAAAATGCATCTGTCCGGATTGAAAATAAAAATGATTTTGACGGGACAGCACAAATCCGGGTATCCGGAGTTGGAGACGGGGCAAAGGTTGCGGTATGGAGTGAACCAGGTGGACAAGATGATCTTCAGTGGTACACTGTTTCTGGAAACAGTGGTACAGTAGATTTTAAGGTGAAGAACCATAAGAATTCTACAGGAAAATATTTTGTTCATGTATATAATACGTCCACAACAAAGATGTTGTGTGATACAACATTCCGAATTTCAAGCAACACGTCTGCAAAATTGAGTGTTGCTTCGGTAAATGGAAGAGAAGATCTGTATCGGGCGCAGGTGAAATTTGCAGATATGCCGGATGAAGTGACAGGTGTACAGATTCCTGTATGGAGTAAGGCGGATCAGAGCGATATCCGATGGCTGAATGCAACGCAGAAGTCCCGGGGAGTCTGGGAGGCAGAAATCAGCCTTTCTAATTATAAGGTAGGGGATACCTATCAGGTTCATGCTTATGCGGCTCTGTCAAATGGAACACAGCATTTTTTGGATGAGACAACTTTTAAAGTAACCGGACCGAGTGCGGTGATAAAAGTTCAAAATTACAATGCTTCCGCAGGTACATTTGATGTTTTGGTTCAGGATGTGGTAGCTCCGGGAGGAGTAAAAGAAGTGCAGGTTCCGGTGTGGAGCCGGGCGGATCAGAGTGATATTGTCTGGTATTCTGCGAAGAAGCAGTCTGATGGAACATATAAAGTATCCGTAGATATCAAAAACCACAAAAACCATACGGGTACATATAGTATTCATGTGTATGCCGTGAATACAAGCGGAACACAGATTTTCCTGGGAGCAACAACGCAAAAAGTGGAGAACACACAAGTACAGATTGCTGCCAAAGATACGAATGGAAAAGAAATAAAGTTTGAACTTTCGGCAAAGAATGTGGGAGAATCAGGTGTCAAAGGTATAAGTTTTGCAGTATGGAGTGATGAAAAAGGTCAGGATGATATTATCTGGTATGAAGGAAAGAAACAGTCATCCGGAACCTGGAGCGCAGAGGCAGTCATTGCCAATCATAAAACGGCAGGAGTCTATCAGGTACATGTATACAGTACAGATGGAAAGACACAGAAATTTGTAGGAAGTACAACCTTTCAAGTAAGCGCACCGACAGGAAAACTGGAGATTCAGAATTACAGTGCAAAAGAAGGTCGCTTTGAGGTAATCTTGAAAGATGTCACTTCCAAATCCGGGATCAGCGCAGTGCAGATTCCGGTCTGGAGTAAAAGTAATCAAAGTGATATCAAATGGTATCAGGCGAAAAAGCAAAGTGACGGCACCTACAAGATAACAGTAGAAGCGAAGAATCACAGTGACAAAGCGCAGTACAGTATTCATGCATATGTAACCGCAGAAAATGGAATTATGCAGTTTGTAGATTCCAAGACGCAGATGGTGAATACCAGAGAGCCGGAAGTGACAGCTGTAAATCCGGATGGAAAAGAAAAGAAGTATACAGTAACAGTGGAAAATACGGATTTTCTTGGAAATGTGACAGAGGTACAGTTTGCTACATGGAGTGAGGAGAATGGACAGGACGATATTATCTGGTATCAGGACCGGGAAAAAAGCGCGAATGTATGGGCTGCGGAAGTAGATATTGCGAGACATAAGACAGCAGGAACTTATAATGTGCATGCGTATGGTACGATCGCAGGAAAACAGACGTTTTTAGGCGCCACAACATTTAAGGTATCAAATCCAAAAGGAACTCTGGAGGTTCGTGATTATAACCCGCAGCAGGGCAGCGTGGATGTGATCGTGAAAAATGTGGTATCGAAATCCGGTGTACAGGAAGTGCAGGTTCCGGTATGGAGTCAGGCAAACCAGAGTGATATTCGTTGGTATTCTGCGCAGAAACAAGGGAATGGGACTTATAAAGTAACCATCAGACTGTCAGATCACGATAAGAATGCAACAAGATATATGATCCATGGATATATCACAACGGAGAATGGCATCAAGAGTTTTATTGGCAGTACGGAATGGAACGTTTCAAGTTCTGGTGAGTCCACACAGAAAGAACTGACACCAATCATGGGAAGTTCTGAAACAACGGTAGATCAGATGGTCCGTTATTATGAAAGCAGCGGAAACACCTATCCGTCAAAAGATCTTGGAAAAGGTGGAGCATCGACTTTGAGAGAATTCTGTCAGATTTATTATGAAGAAGCGGCAGCGGAAGGTGTCAAGGCAGAGGTAGCATTTGCACAGGCTATGAAAGAAACTGCATGGCTGAAATTTGGCGGAATTGTAAAGATCGAACAGTTTAATTTTGCGGGAATTGGCGCAGAAGATGGAAATGAGAAAGGGCAGGCTGCTACATTTGCAGATGTCAGAACAGGAATTCGGGCGCACGTTCAGCATTTGAAAGCATATGGCTCTACAGAAAAGCTGAAAAATGAATGTGTAGATCCAAGATTTAAATATGTAACCCGTAATTCAGCGCCATATGTAGAATGGCTTGGAATCAAAGAAAACCCAAACGGAATCGGATGGGCGACAGATAAAGATTACGGGTATAAGATTGTAGATATGATGAATGTACTGAAAAGTAAATAGCAAATCAGCGAAAAGCACACGGACTGCGGTTAGTGTGCTTTTCTAATTTTTGACGTGTTCTATTGAAAAATGTTGCATAGATGTTAAAGAAATGTTATAATTTTGAAGAATATATGGGAGGTTAAAATTATGAGAACATATTTAGTAACCGGTGGAGCCGGATTTATTGGATCAAACTACATTCATTATATGTTTAAAAAGTATGATAATGAAATCCGCATCATCAATGTAGACAAGCTGACATATGCAGGAAACCTTGAAAACCTGAAAGATATAGAAGACAGAGAAAATTATACATTTGTAAAGGCAGATATCTGTGATGCAGATGCGATCAATAAGATTTTTGAGGAAAATGATATTGACAGAGTCGTACACTTTGCAGCAGAAAGTCATGTAGACCGAAGCATCAAAAATCCAGATGTATTTGTAAAGACGAATGTACTCGGAACACTTGTGATGCTGAATGCGGCAAAAGCGGCATGGGAGCTTCCGGACGGAACATTCAAAGAAGATAAAAAATTCCTTCATGTTTCTACAGATGAGGTGTATGGTTCTCTGGAAGAAGAGGGAGAATACTTCTATGAGACGACTCCATATGATCCGCACAGTCCATACTCTGCAAGTAAAGCTTCTTCAGATATGCTGGTAAAATCTTATATGGATACGTATAAGTTCCCTGCAAATATCACGAACTGCAGCAATAACTACGGACCATATCAGTTCCCGGAAAAATTGATTCCGCTGATCATCAACAATGCACTGCAAGGAAAAAATCTTCCGGTGTATGGCGATGGAAAAAATGTCAGAGACTGGCTGTACGTAGAAGACCATGCAAAAGGAATCGATATGGTACAGGAAAAAGGAAGACTTTTCGAGACATACAATATTGGCGGTCACAATGAAAAACAGAATATTCAGATCATCCACATCATTCTGGATACATTACAGGAGATGCTGCCGGAAGGAGATCCAAGAAAAGAATTAGTCAGCGAAAAACTGATCACATATGTGGAAGACAGAAAAGGACATGACAGACGTTATGCGATCGCTCCGGACAAGATCAAAGAAGAAGTGGGCTGGTATCCGGAGACAATGTTTGAGGATGGTATCCGCCTGACGATAAAATGGTTCTTTGAAAATGAGGAATGGATGAAAAATGTTACAAGTGGTGACTATCAGAAATATTACGAGGAAATGTATAAATAATATAATCAGACAGGCAGTATCCTAGGATACTGCTGGTTTGCGTTATGAGGTTGAATCTACAACAGGAGGAGATAGAAAGATGAAAGGTATTATTTTAGCAGGCGGTTCCGGAACAAGACTTTATCCGTTGACACAGGTGACAAGTAAGCAGTTGCTGCCAATTTATGACAAGCCGATGATTTATTATCCGCTGAGTATTTTGATGGAAGCAGGAATTCGGGAAATTTTGATCATATCAACACCGGATGACACTCCGAGATTTGAAGAATTATTAGGAGATGGAAGCCAGTTTGGCATTCAACTCAGCTATAAAGTACAGCCGTCACCGGACGGACTGGCGCAGGCGTTTTTATTGGGAGAAGAGTTCATCAATGGTGAGAGTTGTGCAATGATTCTTGGAGACAACATTTTCCATGGACATGGTCTGAGCAAACGCTTGAAAGCGGCAGCATCCAAAGAAGACGGGGCAACGGTATTCGGATATTATGTAGATGATCCGGAGCGTTTTGGTGTGGTTGAATTTGACCAGGATGGAAAAGCGGTTTCTCTGGAAGAAAAACCAGAGCATCCAAAGTCCAATTATGCAGTGACTGGATTGTATTTCTATGACAACCACGTTGTAGAGTATGCAAAGCAGATCAAGCCAAGTGCAAGAGGAGAGCTGGAGATCACGGATCTGAACAGAATCTATCTGGAAAAAGGAAATCTGGATGTGACATTGCTTGGACAGGGATTTACATGGCTGGACACAGGAACTCATGAATCGCTGGTAGATGCAACTAATTTTGTAAAAACAGTAGAGACGCATCAGAACCGCAAGATTGCATGTCTGGAAGAAATTGCATATAATAATGGCTGGATCAATAAAGAAAAACTTGGAAAAGCATATGAACTTTATCAGAAAAATCAGTATGGACGGTATTTGAAAGACGTGCTGGACGGAAAATATATCGATCAGAAATAAAGGAGAACGTAACGATGGGAAAGATTAAAGTAGAGACATGTGAGATTGAAGGATTGAAAGTGATCACTCCAACCGTATTCGGGGATGAAAGAGGATACTTTATGGAGACTTACAATTACAATGACTACAAAGAAGCCGGAATTAATATGGAATTTGTACAGGACAATCAGTCCAGCTCCAAAAAAGGAGTGCTTCGAGGACTGCATTTTCAGATCAATTATCCGCAGGATAAGCTGGTTCGTGTGGTAAGCGGAGAAGTATTTGATGTTGCAGTTGATTTGAGAAAAGACTCGAAAACTTACGGACAGTGGTATGGAGTACTGTTATCAGCAGAAAATAAAAAACAGTTCTTTATTCCGAAAGATTTTGCACATGGGTTTGTAGTGCTGTCTGATTCTGCAGAATTTGCATACAAATGCACAGATTTTTATCATCCAAATGATGAAGGAGGTCTGGCATGGAATGACCCTGAGATCGGAATTGAATGGCCGATTCCGGAGGGAATGGAGCTGACTATTTCTGAAAAAGATCAGAAATGGGGCGGAATCAAGGAACTGCAGAGATAAAAGCCGGAGGATGAACGTGTCAAGTTATATTCAGAACTTTAAAAAATTTCAGCCGCTTTTGGCAGAACTTGTGGCGAGAGATAT